>NPIE01002702.1_pt1 | contig 179881 bp, 187 predicted proteins | sample 8637661 | NCBI WGS metagenome assembly NPIE01 (sample SAMN07420842, study PRJNA396082) | bioreactor metagenome | isolation source: sample BA12 brine-fed electro-methanogenic bioreactor BA | place: Japan: Kochi | collected 2016-12-09
GGCAGCAGGCTCTTCAGCAGGGGCTTCCGGGGTATCTGATCCTGGCGCCGGTTCTTCAGCGGGGACCTCGGGTTCAGGGGCGCCGAATATGGCGTTGATATCTGTGTCAGGTTCTTCTTCAGGGGCAGTTTCACCGGAAAAGGCTCCGAAAATGGAGTCGATGTCCGTTTTTTCTTCTCCGGATGGGGAGCCGGGCTCGGTTTCGGTTCCAGGTTCCTCTTCCGGGAAGACCGGTACTTCGATCCTTATCTCGGCGGGTTCGTCCTGAGGGGTTTCCTCAGCAGCATCATCCTCCCTGGTCGATTCGCCGAATATGGAGTTGAGATCGGTTTCAGGTTCCACCGTTTCAGACTCCGGCCTGGCGGCCGGGGCCTCCGGGGTATCGGATTCTTCAGGCACCTCTTCAGGTTCCGGTTCAGGCTCAGGCTCAGGCCTGACTGCCGGGGCTCCGAATATGGAGTTGAGATCCGCAACGGACTCGTTCTCTTCCGGTTCCGGTTCCGGTTCTTCTTCTGCAGCTGGGGCGCCGAAAATGGAGTTGAGATCGGCATGGGATTCAGGCAGTTCGGATTTGCCGCCTCCAAAGACCGAGGCAAGGGGGCTTTCCTCCTCCTCCTCAGGTTCAGCGGGGCGGGAAGTATGGCTTGCTCCGCCGAAGATGGCGCCGAAATCCACCCTGCGGGACTCCTCCTTTTTCTTCTCCTCGTTTATACCGATGGAGTTCAGGAGGTCGTCCACCCCTTCAACTTCCCTTTTGTCTCCCAGGCCGATGTTGTTCAGAAGATCGTCCACCCCATCCTCTTCGGAGCCTTCACCTGCAAATATGCTTTCGGTGTCGTCGGAATCGGCGAAGATCTGCTGACCTTCAGAGGGAGGGGCCTGCTTCTCGGGTGGGGCTTCGGCGGTTTCCTTTTCCAGCCTTGCCAGGGCAACCTTCGCCCCGTGATGGTCGGGATTCATGTCGAGGACCACCCTGAAGTTGTCTCGGGCGAGTTCTGCTTCTCCTGTTTCCTCGAGAACCTGACCAAGCCTGAAGTGTGTGTAAATGTTATCCACCTCGAGTGTGGAAAGGGCCTCAAGCTGGGATTTCGCCTCTCCCCAGAGCCCGAGCTGCATACAGGCGTCGGCCAGAAGGCTTCTGGCCCGGGGGCGTGTTCCTATGAGGCTTGTGGCTTTTAGAAGAAGTTCCCTGGCCTGTTCCGCAAGACCCCGGGCGAGGTACCCTTCCGCGTCCCTGCATAAGGCGTTGTATGTCTCGCTTGTGAAAGCATCGGCCATGAGAAGCCCCCCCTGATAAGATGTATTTATGCAAAACGTGTTTGTAACCGTTTCACGGTGAGGGGATAACCGGACGGCTGACTTGGAGGGGTGGACCGCCCTGGAACAGCAGAGCCCGTCACCTTGCGGCAATGGCGGAGAGGGAGGGATTCGAACCCTCGATGACGTTGCCGCCATACACGGTTTCCAACCGTGCTCCTTCGACCAGCTCGGACACCTCTCCGCGCAAAAACCGGGTTCAATCTATAGATATTCAGGGGAAGATTGTCAACGAGTACCGCACCGATCAAGCTTCCACCGCAGGAAGACGGTGAAACTCTTTCAGCACGGGGTGTGTTATATATTAAGAGCAAAGTTTGAACAAACTGGATTAGGAGGAAAGTCATGAAGCTAGTTTTCATATTGGCCGTTTTCGCCTTGGTATCAAGTGCGGTGGCGGCGGACAGGGTTGTGCTGTTTGGTGAGTTCACATCCACAACTTGACCCACATGCCCAGTTATCGCAGGTGCGGTAAACAACATGATGAGTTCATATGTAGATACCGGTGACATGGCCCCTCTGATGGTCTTTTACAATGGTCCCGGCAGCTCGACCTTCGGCAACATAATCATCAATTACTATGGTACCGGCTTCACCCCATCGTTCTTCTGCGACGGAGTCTGGAGTGATGTCGGATGGGATCAGACAGCATGCGAGAACGCAATAGACGCAAGGCTCGCCGAGCCTTCATATCTGGACATAGACATCACCGTGGGCGGAGATGAGAACGCAGGAGTTGTCTACTACAACATCACTGCGGAACAGGACTTGCAGGCAGGTGGGCTTATCAGGCTTCTTTCCGCAGTGATCGAGTCCGATATCACAGCCACTGGAACCTGGGGAAACTACAATGGGCAAACCGTGCATTGGATCCCCAGGCAGGCTCCAGTTGGGAACGCGGGAATAACACTGGATTTCACAGGTCCGTATCCCCAGACCATATCTGTCCAGGGAGAATACACAATAGACCCCGACTGGGATTTCGAGAACATGGGCATCGTTGCCTTCGTCATGGATTACGAGGGTAAGGAAGTCTTTAACGCCTTCTACTCAGAGGATCTCGGTTCCATAATGGGAATAGAATCCGGTTCTGATGCCATTTCCATGACCATTGGCCCTAATCCCTCAACGGGGAACTTCTCCGTAGCCGCTTCCCTCCCGGATGGGGTTAACGGGACAGTTGACGTCTTTGACATCACCGGAAGGGTTGTGGGCTCAGCATCCTCTGACAGCGCTGAGTTCTCTGTGGAAGAAGCGGGGCTATACCTCGTTCGCCTTTCCTCTCCCGCTGGAGACAGCATCACCAAGTCCATTATCGTGATCCGTTAGGATACTACGCTTCCGGGGGCGGCTTCATCGCCGCCCCTTTTCAGTTCAGGCTGTCCAGGAACCGGTGGATGAACCGGGATATGGGAAGGCCCATCACATTGAAATAGCAGCCTTCTATCTTTTCCACCAGAACACAGCCAAGACCCTGTATGCCGTAGGCCCCGGCTTTGTCCATGGGCTCGCCGGAGTCAACATAGGCTTGAATTTCCCGGTCTTCCAGTGTACGGAACTTCACCCTGGTGGCCTCGGCGAAGGAGAACGACAGCCCCCTGCTGTGCCATACAAGGGCAACCCCGCCGTAAACCGTGTGCCATGTCCCCGAGAGCCGCCTTATCATGTCGAAGGCCTCCTCCCCGGTCCGGGGTTTTCCAAGCAGAACGCCGTTCTCATAGACCATTGTGTCCGCGCCGAGGACCGGGTGGTCGGGATACGTCTTCGCCACATCACGGGCCTTGAGGGTGGCCCAGTGCCGGACTATATCCCCGGGTCTGCCCTCCATGGGGGTTTCCTCTATGGATGATGGGTGAACAGCATGGGGAATTTCTGCCATTCGCAGTATTTCTGTCCGTCTGGGTGACCTGCTGGCAAGAATAAGCTCCCTTTCCACGGGATACCAGAAGTTCATCGATCCCTTTCCGAAGGGGAGTCCACCATGACGGTAACAGGACCGTCGTTGGTGAGGCTTACCTCCATCATGGCCCCGAAGACCCCTTCGGAGACCCTTATACCCGAGTCCCTTACCTTTTCAATGAACAGTCTGTAGAGGATGTTTGCGGTATCGGGGTCGGCGGCCTTGACGAAGCTGGGTCTTTTGCCCTTCCTGGTATCGGCGTGGAGGGTGAACTGGCTCACAACGAGCATCTCGCCGGATATGTCAAGGAGGGACCTGTTCATCTGACCATTCTCGTCGGGAAATATCCTCAGTCCTGTGAGCTTCCCTGTCATCCAGTCCAGATCACCCGGGGAATCCTCCCCCCGGAAGCCTACAAGGGTGAGAAGACCCCTGCCGATCCTTCCGGCTGATCTTCCGTTCACGGTGACCTCCGCACGGGAAACCCTCTGAACCAGGACCTTCAATGTTATCTGTCCCTGCAGGCCGACGGGATTCCAGGGAAGAGGGCGATGGCCGTTCCCGCCAGGGAACCCAGACCCAGGGCAAGGCCCACCATCTGGAGGGCTCTTCCCGACCTGCTGAGGGAGTTGCTGCCCTCAGCTTTGAGGGAGGCTATCCTGAGGGCGCAGCCGGCGGCCAGTATGGCCACCCCAGTCCACCTTACCGCCATGAAGCCTGAAAAAGCGGTGATCCTGAGAAGGAAAGCATCGAGAACGCTGACCAGAAGCACCGCGTAAAGGGTAATTCGTGAGGCGTCGGCCCTGGCGCTGCTCTCCAGTACCGACCAGATGAGATACACCGCAACGGTGGCAAGGGTGGCCTGAAAATCGGTCTCGTTCCATGGAAGAAGGGACAGGTCTATGATCCCCGCCAGGTTCAGAACGGCGATGACCGCTATGGGGATGAGTATCCTGGCAAAACCGCTGTTCATGTTCATTCCCCGGTTCCCCTGATCAGCGCAAGGTTGATCAGGCTGGTTGAATCCCCGGCGCGGAGAAGCGCCAGGTACTGACCCGACGCCACTTCCTCACCGTTCATGTTGGTGCCGTCCCAGTAGAAGGCCTGTCCCTCCACCGGTGCCCTGTAGCAGCCGGGCTGAAGGGAGGAGCGGCTCTGGCTGTGAACCGGTTCCCCTGAAACGGTGAAAATGGACAGTGTGACATCAGCCGGGGGGCCCGTAAGGTCGAACCCTATGTGGAAACCGGAGGAGGAAGGGTTGGGATATGCCGAAGGTGGCTGGGAGGAGGCGGGAGGGTCCACATAGATGGTGATCTCGACTCCCTGTTCAGTGAGGGTGCCCTGAACGGGAATGGGGTGGCCGTAGCCCTGGGAAACCGCTGTGAAGCCGCCAAGTTCACCGGGCTCCACGGCGAAGCAGCCCATGTCGTTGGTGGAGGTGGTTACTTCGGTTCCGCTGTCCATTGTCAAAAGGACCTGAAGGCCGGGAAGTATCTCCCCGGTGTCGCTGCGTCTTACACGGCCCATGACGGACCTGTGCCTGATGGCGGCAAGGGCGTCTATAATGCCGTAGCCATAGGAGTTGTCCGGCGTGCCGGAACGGCTGGCGGTGGCTGTTAGGGCCTGGTAGATCCGCATCATGGACCAGCCGGGGTGGGCGGATGAAACACAGGCAGCCGCGGAGGAAATGAGCGGGGCGGCGAAACTTGTTCCGTTAACCGTTGAGTAACCGGTGCCTCCGTAGGAAGCCGCCACGGCGTTGTTGCCCCTGGCGCAGCCGTCGGGTTTTATCCTGCCGTCGGCGGTGGGGCCCCTGCTGGAGAAGTCCGGGATGTTCCCCCCGCCGTCTACCGCACCGGCGGCGAAAACAGAATCGCCGTCGGCGGGAGCCACCAGGGAGGTGGGCTCAGGGCCGTCGTTGCCGGCGGAGTTGAAGACCAGAAGCCCCCGGGAGGCGGCAAGGTCCGCTGCTATGGTTGTAACCGCTGTGTTGCCGTCCATCTGACCGGGCTCGTACCAGTCGGTATAGCCCAGTGAGCTGCTCACGAGGTCTGCCCCCTGTGCTTCCAGCCACTCGAGGCCGGATACCCAGAAGTCTTCCTCCTGCTGGTATTCGTCGCCCACGTCCTCGGTTTTCGCCAGAAGGAATGATGAACCCCAGGCGCCTCCTATGAAGAGCCCGGGGTCGTAGCCGGCTATCATGGAAAGCACCCTGGTTCCGTGGGAGGCCTGGTTCACAGGGTCGCCCTGTTGCCAGGCAACGGTGCTGTCGTCCTTGACGAAGTCGTATGACGCGATTACATGGGCGGACTGCAGGCTGGGGTGGTCGAGTTCAAAGCCCGAATCAAGAAGACCTATCACCACCCCGGAACCGCTCCAGCCCATCTGCTGAACCTGGTAGAGGTTTATCTGCTGAAGCTGTGACAGGGAAAGGCCGTATGAATCCGGGGCGGGTGTTTCCACCGGGGGGGAGAATGTGGATACCCCAACGGGCCGCACTTCCCTGACAATGGGAGAGCTTTCGAGCTGCTGAACCTGAACCGGGGTAAGCCTTACGCTCACGGCGTTCAGGTACCGGGACTCGGTTCTGACACCGGAAGAGGCCAGGGCCTCTACTTCCTTCACGTAGGGGGCATAGGGATACAGGTCGTGGATGTCGGCGCTTTCCCTGCCCAGGGCTGCCCTTCTGGAGAAGGAAGGTCCGGTGGCTATTTCCTCGGTGGCGCTGTGTAGCCTTGCCTCGACACCGGCGCCCCGGTCGGTGAAAAATACCCAGTAAAGCCCCCCCTCAGGGGCGGTGCCCTGAAGGAGGGCCAGCAGTATTGATAGAACTAATGCCATCAGGTTTCCGAAAGGTCAGTCCACTGCCAGATCTGATATTCATTTTCGTCTTCGGGGCTGGGCTTGCAGAGGAAGATGGCGCTTCCCTGGGCCCTGTATCCATCCTGCTGGCCCTGGTCGTTCCAGAAGTAAACCTTCAGTTCGAAGGACCTTTGAAGCTGTATTGTGGTCAGTGTGGAATCCCCGTACCAGATGGACTCTCCGGTTCCGTTGAGTGTGAGTTCGATAACCTCCGCCTCGGTGCTGTTGAACATGCTGGTGGTGAACTGCTCTTCGAGGTCGCGGCCCCAGGACTGGTCTATGATGCCGTCGCCGTCGTAGTCGTCCCAGTCCACCTCGAGAAGGATGAACTCGAACTCTTCGTGGAGGCAGTCGAGGTAGGCGTCGATGTTCTGTGTCTCGTAGGCAAGCTGGAAATTGTGAAGGACCTTCCAGGCGCTGTCCGCCGGTGTATAGTAGCCGGATTCGGGGGGATCCTCGCCCTTGTCCGGGCTGAAGAGGCATGCCGAACCTGCCAGCAGTACCGTAAGAGCCGTGTAGATAACCCTCGTTCCATTTGAAAACATATTTTCCTCCCAGGAAAACTCCGCAAAGCATCAACATCCTTCAGGTGAATATAACCGGTTTCACCGGGAATTGTTCCCCACCATGGCACCCATGAACTATTCACCGGCGTGTGGTGTATAACAGATGGCGGGGATACGGGCTTCCATGATTTCATGAAACCCTGTACCCGACGGTGGTCAATGTTTTTACAGGCCCTCATTACCTGTTGACTTCATGCGGATTGACGGGGAATAATAGGGTACTGAGGGGCAGTTTCACGCAAAGGCGGCAAGGGGGAGTTCTGTACGCTTTCATACTGGCAATGCTTGCTCTCACCGGGGTGTCAACCGTCGATGAGGCAATACAGCTATATGAGATGGGTGACATACCCGGGGCAATAGTGGCCCTGGAAGACATGATCTCCACCGAAACCCTCTCCTTCGACGAGAGGCTCCGGGCGTGGGACAGGCTGGGTAGCTCATACTACGCAATGGGGAACGAGCAGGCCGCCAGAAGCGCCTACGAGGAACTGCTGCGCCATGATGTGTACTACGACCTCAGCCCCGGGGCCAACCCGAGGCTTCAGGCCCTGCTGGACACTGTGCGGGACAACACCATGGCCTCGGCAATGGTGCGAAGCGAGCCCGCCGGAGCCTTCGTAACACTGAACGGCCAGCTCATGGGTGTAACGCCCATAATGCTCGACGGCCTTGTGGGCGGCAACGAGTACAGCGTCGATGTCTACCAGGTCGGCTACGAAACGGAATACTACACACTGGCCGCCCAGTCCGGCCACAGCCACATGCTGCAGTTCGAACTGAACACCCTCCCCGACCCCGGCTCCGTTGCGGTTGCCCAGGGGGGCGGCGGTCAGGGTGAGCAGCCCGACCAGACCGCCACCGTGGGAAACCTCAACCCCGACGAAATGGTGGCATCTCCCTTTGAGACCTCCTCAACCGGCCAGCAGGAGGCATCGGGAACCTCCCCCCAGAGCACCGAAGCCCTCCTTGCAATGCTTGCAGGCGGCGGTGGAATAGACATGAGCACCCTTAACAACCCCGGCGGGTTCGCCACCGCCGGAGAAGACGGCATCGGTCTCGCCGGTTCCACCGGTGGCCACCGCGACATCGTACAGACCGGTGTGGCCGCCCAGGCGGAAGCCCTGGGAAGGGAGGTAATGGTCTTCAGCGACTTCTCGGAAAGGTCCGCCCCCACCGTAACCGGCTCCGAGAACTACTCTTCCCGGAGCGCCGACGAGATCGCGGCCCTGGTGGCTGAGAAGCGCAGTCAGATAATGTATGTGTACAACAAACACCTGCGCACCGACCCGCTTCTTGTCGGCAGGGTCGAGGTGGCCATGATAATCCATCCCAGCGGGAGGGTCTCCGATGTGCAGCTTGTCTCATCCAACATGTACAACCAGGCCTTCGAGCTCGAGCTTATCAGAACCGTAGAGCAGTGGCGCTTCGGAAGCGTGAACGAGAACGAGGGTCCCCTCCCCATTCAGCTTCCCTTCAGCTTCAGCCCGTAGCCCGCTCCAGGGCCTCATCGAAAGGAAATAATGGAAAACGAAAAGGTAATGGCCATTCTGCAGGAATGCGACGCCCTTCTTGAGGGCCACTTCAAATACACCTCCGGCAGGCACGGAAGCATGTATTTCGAAAAGATAAGGGTTGCCGGCCGTCCCGACCTGGTGATGGAACTGGGAAAAATGACCGGTGACACCATGCAGGACATCGCCGGGGATATCGATGTGGTCTGCGCCCCGGCATTCGGAGCCATCGTTTTCGGCTTCGCCACGGCAGCGGCCATGGGAAAGCCCTTTGCCTTCCTTCAGCGGGACCCAGCCGGTGTAATGGGCATCCGCCCCGGCTTTCAGTCCCTGGTGAAGAACGCCAGGGTGCTCCTTGTCGAGGATGTGGTAACGACGGGGGGAAGCGTCCTTGAATCCATAAAGGTACTTGAGGAGCTTGGAGCCGTTGTGGTCATGACGGGCCTGCTGGTGGACCGCACCGGAGGAACCCTGGAACTGCCTGTTCCCTACAGGGCCCTTCTCACAGTAAAGGCGGAAAGCTATGCCCCGGAGGAGTGCCCCCTGTGCCAGCGGGGAATAGAGCTTGTAAAACCGGGTTCATCGGGGAAAGGGGCCTAGGCCTCCTCGGCGGGGTTCTGGTTGAAGAAGGAACTCAGCTGCTCGTAGACCCCCGGGGCCCTCTCCTTCAGTTTTTCCGGCTTTTCAAAGAAGTATTCCACAGCGCAGGCGAAGAACTCCGCAGGGTTGGTTCCTGCGTAGCTCCTCAGTACCGATCGGTTCTGGTGAACCTTCTCGAACTCGGTCTGCATGGCCTCAGCCCAGGGTTTGTATGAACCCAGGGACAGTTCATCGGGAATGCCGTCGGGCCTCCTGCCGTCTAGAACATGGGCAAACTCGTGGTAGCCCACATTGAAGCCGTCGTTATCGTGTTCGAAGCTTCTCAGGAGGTGGGGAAGGGAGAGGATAACGCCTCCCTGGGAATGAACCAGCCCCGCTGCGGTGAAACCGTCTGAATCGGTTCTGGTTGAATAGGAACCGTCGGCTGCGAAACCCGATGGATAGATGAGTATCTCTCCGAAGCTGTGGTACTCCCAGCCGGGTCTTCTGAAGGTGAGCCTTACCGCAGTGGCCGCCACCAGGGCCCTCACCTCGTCTGTTATCTGTACGCCGTCTATCCCCGTGATGGTGTGTTCAAGGAGGAATACTGCAATGTTGTTCTCGTATATCTTTCTGTCCGTCTTTGAAAGGCCCTTGTAGAAGGAAACCTTATCCTGAAGGACCTTCCTTATTCCCGGTTCTATTCCCCTCTGTGCGGCCTTTTCCCTCTTCAGGTACCTTCGAAGGAAAAGAAGGAAGTAGAGAACACCACCGGCCCATATTACGGGAAGAACCGGAAATATCCCCCTGCCCCGCACTATGAATGGAACGCTGAGAAGCAGACAGGACGCCGCGGTGAGCAGCGCCCTGTCAATAATCCTGCGTCGGGGGAAAACCTCCACTAGACCTCGGACATGAAGTGGCGTTCCACCATTATTCTCTTGAGTTCCTTCTTGAAGATTTCCCTGTCCCGGAGCTCGCTCTGGAGTTCCTTCTGGGCACTCTCCAGCTCGGCGGATTCAAGCCTGAACTTCCTGAAGGCTTTCCTGTAGGTGTCCCTGGCGGCCTTGAGCTCTTCCGGATCGGTCTTTTTGGCTTCCTCGGTGTCCTGGAGGAGTTTTCTGGCCTTGTCGAAGGCCTGCCTGGCCTCGGCGGCCTGAACGGTTTCCGCCTTTACCTCTTCGGTGAACTGGGCGATCTCTTCCTTGCTGAAATCCATTTCGGTCTTGATCCTGGTCTCCAGGTCGTCGAGCACCGGCACGAGGTACTGCTTCAGCTCGTGTATGTAGGAGGCATACCTGGCAACGGTGGTGTTAAGCTTCTTCTCCTTGCGGGTGTTCTTCAGTGTGTGCAGCTTCTCCTGCCAGCTGTGAAGCTGGTTGAGGCTGGTGGCGAGATCCCTCCGGAGTTCGTTCTTGAAATGGATGTCGCTTTTGAGTTTTCGCTCCTGTACATTGTGCTGATTCACTTTATCTCCTTATTTCTATATTAATTCGTGAATATCTTTTCCAGGTTGCAGGGCGGTTTATGCTATCAAAAGGCTCTTCTGTCAAGAGTTAGAAAAGCCGGAGCGGTTCTGATACCGTTTTTCAAGGGCAATGTAGCTCTCGGATAAACCCCGGGAGGCATCAAGGTCAAGTGTTCGACAGACTTCTGAAACACCCTCGGGGGTGTTCGCTTCTATCTCTATGAAACAGCCGAAGGGAAGCCTGTCGAGACATACCTTACCCAGGCCCGGCAGGACCCATATCTCCCTTTCCTTGGCATAACGTCGGACCGGACTGTAGCCGAGGGCGCGGAAAAGTTCCATTGCCTGGCCAAGGGATGCGCCTAGAACCGCTTCGTGCTCCATCCTGTTCTTCATGGTTCCGGGAATGCAGGGTTCCTTCACCGTCAGTATCACCTTCCCGGCGTACTCCCGGAGACGGAGCAGCCTGCCCCGTTTCCCCAGGCTGCCATCCTCGTCGTCCAGTATGGTGTTGCTCTCGGGGGCGGCGGCCTGTTCAAGAACGGCACCGGCGTCGGAGAGCCTCCCCCGGAGTTCCTCAAAACCGCTAACCTGAAATTTGAGCTCCACTTCCGGGTGCATGGATTCCCTCCGGTGTTACAGGATTTGACCTTGTGCCTATATTACTATAAATTACCGGCCAACGGAGGACTAGTCTAATTGGTAAGGCAGCGGATTTGAAATCCGCCGGGCTAATCACCCTTCGGGGTTCGAGTCCCCGGTCCTCCGCCACCTTTCTCGTCCGGGAGATGTATGACCGACTCCATGTTCATGGGCAGCAGAAAACTCATCGTGACCGGCGACCGCATACTGGTCAGCCCTCCCTCGGCGGGGGAACGAACCGATTCAGGTCTGTATGTCCCCGATTCCGCAGCCGACGGCAGGAAGGTTCTCGGGGGATGGGTCGAGGCCGTAGGGCCCGGCTACCCCATACCCGAGGCCACCGACCCATCGGAGGAACCCTGGAAGCCCACCGACTCCCCATCCATAAGGCACTATCCCCTGCAGGTGGAAAAGGGGGACTTCGTGCTCTATGTCAAAAGCGCCTCCTGGGAGATAAGGCTCGATTCGGTGAAGTACTTCGTGGTTCCCTACTCCTCGGTGCTGGTGATACTCCGCTCACCCCTGGATGTGGAACAGGCGGAGGAATAGGAACTATCTGAAAAATGTTCCCAGAAGGCTGCTGTCGGAGATCCTCCAGCCGCTGTTCTCCCAGGCCAGGGCGAAGGACACCGATGCCCCGTTCTGATATGTGAGCACCACCGTGGCTGTCCTTCCCTCGAGTGTGGCACTCTCGTTCTCTATCATCCATTCGGGCATAAGAGTGGCTTCCCCGAGTATCTTTCCCAGTATCTCCTCGTTCGTAAGGAACTCGAAGTCCGCAACGGATATCCTGTCGCCGTATCTCCTGGCCAGAAAGCTCCCGGCCAGGGCGGGGTCCTCGGCTATTATGTCCCTGGCCTGGTCAAGAAAACCGGTGATCGCCCGGTAGAGGTCTTCCGTCAGCAGACCTTCCAGTGCGTAACCGTCCTGGTACTCGATGGCCTCCATGAGGTCGTAGGCCGTGTCGATGGGATCACCCGCCGACTCAAAGGTTATAGCCAGTAATACTCCAATAAAAAGATACTTGCGCATAGGGTCATCTCCTTGCCCTGCAATATATTACGAAATCTATTTGTCAAGTTTACGGATGGCCTCGGCTATCCATGTCCTTCCCCGGCGGTGCACTTCCAGGTATACAGGCGGGGTAACCGGGCCGAGGCAGTGAACCCCGGCTTCCAGGAAAACCTCCGACCGGCCCCTTATCCTTACCCCGCCGGCGCCGGGAAGTTTCAGGAAGAGGCTACCTTCGTGGATGGCGGAGCGGTAACCCGAGGCGTCGCCGGCGATGTTGTTGCTTATGAAGCACCGGCCGTTCCTGAGGGCATCGGTGAACTGCTCCGGGGTTTCCAGTGGCTCATTGGTGAGTATGTGGGTCCTCACCCTGTCGAAGAGCATCCGGTAGTTGAAGACATCCTTGCCCAGGATCCGGTGGCCGTGGGCATCGGCTCCCCCCACCAGGCATCCCCCTGTTTCGTACCAGATGTCAACGGCATCCCGGCTGGGGTGGAGCACCCTTTTGTCGGGCTCCCGGATACTGCGCCATAAATTGAAAGGGCTCACGCCCCTCTTCCACATGCTCATCCAGTTCCAGCCCTCAACGCCGTTCACCGGGCAATCGGTTCCGACGGTCCAGGGATACTCGCCCATTCCGGGAATGTGGGGTCTTTTCTCCGCCGGGTGGGCGATGATGGCGATCCCCCCGGCTGATCGAACATCCTCAAGCTGCCTCAGTATGTGGCCCCCGGGGCGTATGGAGTCCACTCCGTACACAAGAAGATGGCTCTTCCGGTCGGTGTGCTCCAGCTCGCAGCCCACTATTGTGAGGAGACCCGCGGTCTTTCTGCCGTGCCAGCCCTGGTCCATCAGGGCAAGGGTCCTGTGGTCGTTGAAGGCTATGTATTGAAGCCCGGCGTCGATCCCGGCCCGGACTATGTCCCCGGGTTCGCCCCTGCCGTCGGACCTGGTGGTGTGAACATGGAGAACCCCCGTGGCGCAGTGTCTGTGAAAGGCCACGGGGGTTCCGCTGGTCATGGTGATTATCCCCTGCGCTTTTTGATCTCTTTTACAAGGGCCGGGATCACCTCGAAGAGGTCGCCCACGAAGCCCTCGGTGCAGAAACCGAATATGTTGGCGTCGGGGTCTTTGTTCACCGCGTAGATTGTGTCGGAGGACTGCATGCCAACCCGGTGCTGCACAGCGCCGGAGATGCCCACGGCAAGGTATGTTTTCGGCTGAACGGTCTTGCCGGTCTGGCCCACCTGCCTGGGATACTCAATCCAGCCGTTGTCCACCGCGGCACGGCTGGCCCCCACCGTGCCGCCCAGGAGATGGGCCAGCTCGTGGAGAAGGTGATAATTTTCGGGGCTCTTCATTCCCCTGCCCCCGGAGATCACTATTTCAGCCTCGGTTATATCCACCTCGTCGCCCTCGGTGGGTATGAATTCCAGTACCTCGGTCCGGGAGGCGAGGAGATCTTCTGTCAGCTCGAGCTCGATCACTTCACCTGTCCTGCCGGTGTCCGGCTCCATGGGCTTCATTACGCCCGGGCGCACGGTTGACATCTGGGGCCTTGTGCGGTCGCAGACGATGGTGGCCATTATGTTGCCCCCGAAGGCCGGGCGGGTCTGCATGAGCATGCCGGAGTCCTGGTCGATGTGGAGTTCCGTGCAGTCGGCGGTGAGGCCGGTGTCCAGTGTTTTGGAAACCCTGGGCATTACATCCCTGCCGGTGGTGGTGGCCGCCGCCAGAACTATCTCCGGCATTTCGTCCCTGATGACCTTCGTGAGTATGTTGTTCCAGGGTTCGGTCCTGAAGTGGGCAAGGCCGGGATGGACCGCGGCGATGACCCTGTCCGCCCCGGCATGTATCAGCTGCCCGGCGGAGTCGTGGGGATCATCGGTTATCATCAGGGCCGTAACGGTCTTGTTACCTGAGGAGAGCTTCCGGGCCTCGCCCAGGAGCTCGAAGGCGCTGCGGTCGGGAATGCCGTCCCTCAGTTCGCACAGAACGAGGATCCCCGAGTACTTCGCCAGCTCTTCCGGGTCGCCCCCGAAGGAATGGTGCACCACGAGGGCTTTGAAGGGGCATGAATCCACGCAGATGCTGCACAGGGTGCAGAGGTCGGATACCACAGCCTTCCTCTCCTGGTTCACGGAAAGGGCTCCCACGGGGCATGTCTTTACGCACAGACCGCAGCCGGTGCATTCATCCTTGATTTCCAGATATCCGCCCATGTCAGCCCTCCTCCCCTTCACCCAGAAGAAGGTCAGCCAGCCTGGCCGCAAGTTCCTCCGGTGTTCCGGTGTGTATCTCTCCCCCGGTCCTGGCTTCAGGAGTGGCGGTTACGACAACCTTCGTGGGGGAACCGTTCAGGCCGGTTTCCGCTTCCGTGAGGCCGAGGTCGCCGAGGCCCCAGACAGGGATCTCCGCCTTGCGGGACTTCATCTTTCCCCTGAGGCTTGCGATCCGGGGCACATTCGCGTCCTTCAGTATGGTGAGCACCGCTGGAAGTTCACTTCTGACAACCTGTGTTCCGGTTTCCACATACCGCTCGGTAACCACGGAGTCTTCCTTCATTTCCCGCACTTTGCCCACGAATGTTATCTGGGGCCAGTTGAGGGAGGCGGCAACGCTGGGGCCGGTCTGGGCGGTGTCGCCGTCGATGGCCTGCTTGCCGAAGAAAACCGCGTGGACACCCCCGATGCGGTTCACCGCCGCTGCCAGGGTGTGGCTGGTGGCCCATGTGTCGGCGCCTGCGAAGGCGCGGTCGCTGACAAGAACGGCGTCGTCGGCCCCCATGGAAATGGCTTCTCGAAGGATAGCCTCCGCCTGGGGGGGACCCATGGTGATAACGGTAACCGACCCGCCGAGCTCGTCCCGCCACCTGAGGGCCTCTTCAAGGGCATAGGTGTCAAAGGGGTTCATAATGGAGGGCACGCCGTCCCGGATCAGTGTTCCCCTTTCGGGATCGATCCGCACCTCGGCGGTGTCCGGCACCTGTTTAACTGCAACGACGAACTTCATCGGATCCTACTTTCTGTGGGCTTCCTTTATCATGGCGTGGGCAATGACGCTCCTCTGTATCTGGTTGGTGCCCTCGTATATCTGGGTTATCTTGGCGTCCCTCATCATTTTCTCCACCGGGTACTCCCTCATGTAGCCGTAGCCGCCCAGTATCTGAACCGCGTCGGTGGTGACCTTCATGGCCACATCGCTTGCGAAGACCTTGGCCATGGCGGATTCCTTTTCGAATTTCTTCGAGCCGCTGTCCATCATCCGGGCAACGGAGTATGTGAGGGCCCTGGCTGCCTCTATCTGTGTTCCCATGTCCGCCAGCATGAACTGAAGACCCTGGAAGGAGTCGATCCTGACGCCGAACTGCTTCCTCTGGGAGGCGTATCTGAGGGCCTCGTCAAGGGCGCCCTGGGCGATGCCTACGGCCTGGGCGGCAACCCCGGGCCGGGAGTTGTCGAGGGTCTTCATGGCCACTATGAACCCCATTCCCTCACGGGCTATGAGGTTCTCCGCGGGAACCCTGCAGTCCTCGAAGATCAGCTCACGGGTAGCGGAGGCGCGGATGCCCATTTTGTCTTCCTTTTTGCCGTAGCTGAAGCCCGGGGTCCCCTCCTCCACTATGAAGGCGCTGGCGCCCCTGGCGCCGCGGTCGGGGTCGGTGAGGGCTATCACGGTGTATATCTGGGCCTCTCCGCCGTTCGTTATCCACTGCTTCGTTCCGTTGAGCACATAGTGGTCGCCGTCCTTTATGGCACGGGTCTTCACCCCGCCGGCATCGCTTCCCGCCTCGGGCTCGGTGAGGGCGAAGGCGCAGAGGTTCTCGCCGGAGGCAAGCCGGGGAAGGTACTTGTGCTTCTGCTCCTCGGTGCCCATTAGGATTATCGGCATTGCTCCAAGGGCATTGGCTGCGTAAGAAACGGCAACGCCGCCGCAGTACCGGCTGAGTTCCTCGGTGGCCACCACCAGGGAGAGGCTTCCCATGCCGGTTCCCCCGTATTCCTCGGGAATGTAGATGGTGAAGAGGTCGCTCTGGGCCAGCACTTCCATTATTTCCCTGGGAAACCTGTTCTCCTCGTCGAGCTCCGCCCTTATCGGAAGGATGTATTTCTCGCCTATCTCGGCGCAGATCTCCCTTATTCCGATGATGTCCTCGTTAAGCATATAGTCCATTCTATTCCTCGCCTTCAGCTTTTTCCAGGGCCATTCCGGCCGCCGCCATCTCTGCGCTCTTCCTGCTGGCGGCTCTTCCCCTGCCCAGCACTTTTCCATTAACTGTTACACTTATGTCGAACACCGGAGCGTGGGCCGGTCCGGTTGTTCTGTCGGTATGGTATTCAGGCAGGGGTAGTTTCCTGGCCTGACAGTATTCCTGCAATCGTGATTTCGAGTCGCCGCCGCCGCTGGTGTCCTCGGTGCGAAGAAGGGTGTCCTTCACGAACTCCATGGCCTTCGGGAAACCGCCGTCGGCGAAAAGGGCCCCGGCAACCGCTTCGTAGGCATCGGCGGCCACGGAGTCGGGTATCTGCCCGGGCGGGAAGTCGCCGCCTGTGACTATCAGCTCCCTCAGCCTCAGTCTGTCGGCACACCTTGCCAGGGTGGACTTCCTCACAAGACCGATCTTCATTCGGGTAAGCTCTCCCTCGGAGGCTCCCGGGAATTCCCGGAGCAGGCTCCACCTCACCGCCAGCTCGATCACCGCGTCGCCCAGGAACTCGAAGCGCTGGTTGTTGACGGCGTTCTGGGAGGAGGAGTGGGTGAGGGCCTGACGCAGGAGGTCGGAGCGGCTGAACAGCCGCTCCAGACCTTCGTATGCACTGATATCAGCTGTCACCCTTGTACTTGCGAAGGGCAATGGTAACATTGTGTCCTCCGAAGCCCAGGGAGTTGCTGAGGGCGTTCTCTATGGCTGCTTCCCTTGCCTTTCCCGGGACATAGTCGAGGTCGCAGCCTTCACCGGGACTCTCGAGGGTGGCGGTGGGGGGCACGATGCCGTACTTGAGGGCAAGGGCGGTGAGCATTATTTCCATGCTTCCCGTGGCCCCGAGCATGTGGCCGTGCACCGATTTGGTGCTGGATACCATCATGCTGTCGGCATGGCTTCCAAGGGCTGTACGGATAGCTGCCGTCTCGTTCACATCGTTGAGAAGCGTGGAGGTTCCGTGGGCATTCACATAATCCACCTGGTCCGGTGAAAGGCCGGCATCCTTCATGGCCATGATCATGGACCTGGCGCAGCCCTCGCCCCCGGGGGCCGGGGCGGTTATGTGATGGGCGTCGCAGGACATGCCCACACCGGTAACCTCGGCTATTATGTCCGCACCCCTGCCAAGGGCGTGCTGGAGTTCCTCAAGGACCAGAATGGCGGCGCCCTCGGCAATCACGAAGCCGTCGCGGCGGCTGTCGAAGGGTCTGGATGCCATTTCAGGCGTGTCGTTGAAGGATGTTGAAAGGGCCTTCATAGAACAGAAGCCGCCAACGCTCATGATGGTGAGGGGAGCTTCGCTTCCCCCTGTGATCATTGCCTCGGCACGGCCCAGCCTGATGGCGTCAACGGCGGTGGCCAGGGCGTGGGTGCTTGATGCGCAGGCGGTGACCGTTGCGAAGTTGGGGCCCCTTGCGCCGATGTCTATTGCCACCTGCCCCGCCGCCATGTTGCTTATCATCATGGGGACGAAGAGGGAGCTTATCCTTCCCGGCCCCCTTTCCATGGCGATGGTATGCTGTTCTTCATAGGTCTGGAGACCGCCGACCCCTGAACCGATTATCACACCTACCCTCTCGGGATCGATGGAGACACTGGAGAGGCCTGAATTCTTCCAGGCTTCCTGGGCAGCGACGATGGCGAACTGTGTGTAGCGGTCGTTCCGCCGCACGCCCTTTGCGCCGAGGTATTCCTCGGCATCGAAATTCTTTACTTCCCCTGCAACCTGACTGGTAAACGGTTCCGGGTCGATAACGGATAATCTTCCGATACCGCTTTTGCCAGCTGCGGCGTTCTGCCAGGCCTCGGAAGGGGTGTTGCCGATTGGGCTCAAAACTCCAAGACCTGTGATCACTACCCGCTTTTCAGCCACGGAAATCCTCCCGATAGTCAATCCGGCAAAACGCTGCGCCTTTTGGATGCAGCGTTTCACCGGGATTTCAAACTTTTTTCCTGCTAGGCTTCAATGCCCTTTGAGTGAAGGAACTCCACAACGGCGCCCACGGTTTCAAGGGTGTTTCCCTCTTCGTCGGAAATTTTCAGGTTGAACTCGTCCTCGAGGTCCATCATGAGGTCGACCATGTCAAGGGAGTCTGCGCCAAGGTCGTTCTTGAGGTCTGCGGTGGGGGTTACCTCTTCGCGCTTCACATTCAGTCTGCTGACAATAATATCAGAGATGCGGTTTTCAAGAGACATATTTCTTCCTTTCTCAGGTAGTGAGACCGCCGTCGACGGGCAGTACTATACCGGTAATATACTTCGCGGAAGGGCCCATGAGAAATCCAACCGCTTCTGCTATTTCAACTGGCTTCCCGAGCCTGCCAGCGGGGATCCTGGAAAGATAATCCGCTGTGACCTCTTCGGGAAGCTTCCGGGTCATTTCCGTTTCTATGAAGCCCGGGGCAATGACATTCACCCTGATGCCCCTGGCGGACAGTTCCCTGGTAAGGGACTTGGACATTCCGATAAGCCCCGCCTTGCTGGCGGCGTAGTTGGCCTGGCCCGCGGCGCCCATGAGGCCCACAACCGATGAGATGCTGACTATGGAGCCCTCCCGGGCCCTGATGAGGGAGCGAAGGAAAGCCCGTGTAACCTTCCAGGCCCCGGTGAGGTTCACATCGATGACCTGATCCCACTGGGAGTCTTCCATACGCATCATGAGGGCGTCCCTGGTTATGCCTGCGTTGTTTACTATGCCCTTCACCGGGGGAAGGTCCTTTCCCACGGCTTCCGCCACAAGGGCCAGCTGGTCGGAGTCGGTGATGTTCACCGTGTAGGGGACATAGTCGGGACCCAGCTCCCCGGCGGCCTTCTCGAGGTCGTCCTCAAGCATGTCGAGGGCGGCCACCGTCCAGCCCTGCTCTATGAGCTTCCTGGCTATCTCAAGCCCGATACCCCGGGCGGCTCCGCTTACCACCGCCGTTGCTTTTTCACTCATCTGTCCACCTCACGACCATTCCTCCCCATGTAAGCCCCGCTCCGAAGGCGGCGAGGACCACTGTGAACCCCGGTTTTATAGTTCCGTTGCGGAGCGCTTCATCAAGGGCGATGGGAATGGAAGCGCTGGAGGTATTCCCGTACTGGTCGATGTTCACATAAACATCCTTCCACTCCAGCCTGAGCACCCTGGCGGTGGATTCGATTATCCTGACATTCGCCTGGTGGGAAATGAGGAGGTTCACGTCCTTGTAGGTAAGACCCTCCTCGGCAAGGGCCTTCAGGGCGGAATCCCTCATGGCCCTCACGGCGCTCTTCATTATCTCGCCGCCGGACATGTGTATGGTGTTCTTCTTCTGATCGATGGCCTCGTGGGTAACCGGCATTCTGGAACCGCTGGCGGGGAGGTCGAGGAGGTGGCCGATGGAGCCGTCGGCCCCCCAGTGGATACCGCCGAGAAGACCGCCGGGCCCGGTGCTGCCGATGCAGGCCGCCCCGGCGCCGTCGCCGAAGAGAACGCAGGTGTTCCTGTCCTCCCAGTTGGTAATGGATGAAAGCTTTTCCGCGCCAATAACAAGAATCCTGTCCAGCATACCCGATTCAATAAAGGCCTTTGCCTGAATAAGTCCGAAAATAAAGCCGCTGCAGCCCGCTTCAAAGTCATAACACGGCACTGTGCCCAGGCCCAGCCTGTGGGCAACCAGAGCGGCGGTGTTCGGGAAAGAAAAATCCGGTGTTACCGTTCCCAGAATGACAGCCTGGACATCCCCGGGCTGCCAGCCCGCGTCCTCCATGGCCCTTCTGGCCGCCTCGACGGACATGTCGCTGTTGGCCATTTCCGGGGGGGCTATGTGCCTCTGTTTTATTCCTGTTCTGGTGGTAATCCATTCGTCGGTGGTATCAACCATTTTCTCAAGGTCTTCGTTGGTCAGGACCTGTTCCGGGGCAAAGTGACCGGTGCCCCTGATGTAAGCGTGTCTATCCTTCAACGGTCTTCTCCTCCTCCTCAAGTAGTTCTGCCATCTTGCTCTCTATGGCCTCCACGGCGCCGCTGCGTCTGAAATCCACCGCCGCGGCAATGGCGTTCCTTATGGCCAGTGCGGATGAACTGCCGTGGGCCACTATTCCAACCCCTTTAAGACCCAGCAGGGGAGCCCCTCCGTACTCGGCGGCATCGAATTTCTTCCATAGCTTGTTGAAGGACGGCCTCATCAGGAGATAGCCCATCCTTGATGTCCACTGCTTCTTCATTTCGAGGTAGAGGGTCCCCCCCACCATTGAAGCTATGGACTCTATGAACTTCACCAGGACATTTCCGGTGTAGCCGTCGGTTACCACCACATCCGCCTCGCCGAGAAGGATGCCGTCGCCCTCTATGTTCCCTCCGAAATTGATCGGGGAACCGCTGAGAAGGCGATAGACCTCCTTGATCTCCGGAGTGCCCTTGGATGGTTCGCTTCCCACGTTCAGCAGGCTGACCTTGGGGTTCTTCACACCGAAAACCAGCCTGGAGTAGATGCTTCCCATGAAGGCGAACTTGTACATGAGCTGGGGCCTGCAGCCCACATTGGCCCCCACATCCACCAGAATGGTGGGGTTCCCTATGGTGGGGATGCTGCTGGCGAGGGCCGGCCGGGGAATGCCCTTGATCCGCCCCAGGGCGAACATGCTGCTGGCCATCATGGCCCCGGTGTTCCCGGGGCTCACCATCGCGTTGGCTATGCCCCTGCGCTGAAGCCCGGCCATCACCGCCATGGAGCTGTCGGGCTTTTCCTTCAGCGCTTCGGCGGGGTGGTCGTCCATGGTTATCACCTGGGAGGCGTGCTGTATCTCGATGGGATACTTCTGCCCGCCGGCCTTTGACAGCAGCCGGGCCAGGGTGTCCCTGTGGCCCACAAGGATTACCTTTACATCTTTCCTGATGCTCTTCGGGCTCTCCCGGAAGAACTTAACCGCCCCGCCCACCACAACACCGGGGCCGTGGTCTCCGCCCATGGCATCAAGGGCTACTACAACGGAACTGCTCAAGACCTGTTCCCCCCGGGGCAGATCTGACTAATCTTCGACAGGTTCGGTAACCTGTTTGCCGTTGTAGAATCCGCAGTGCTTGCACACCCTGTGGGGAAGCCTGGGCTCTCCGCACTGGGGACAGGAACTGGTGGAGCCGGCGGTTATCTTCCAGTGACCGCGGCCCTTGTCGCGCCTCGTTGACGAGTGCCTTCTTTTTGGAACTGGCATCTGGTTCTCTCTTTCAATCTGGAATACCGGGCAGTGCCTCGGTATCGTGTTTGCATTCCTCTTTATTCCTGTTGATCCCGCAGCGGGGGCACAAACCCCTGCAGCCCGGGCTGCAGAGTGGTACCGAGGGTATGGAGAGGATCACCGCTTCGCGAACGGGGTCTAATATACTAACAGTGCCATCGTTATGCGAGACCGGCTCAACTTCCGGATCGGTGAGCATTTGAGGGTCCCAGGAGTATATCCTCTCTATCTCCTCGGTAACGGGAAACACCACCGTTTCCAGGCATCTGGCGCACTGAACGGTGAACTCCGCCTGGAGATCACCCTTTATGAGTATTTCGTTCTCCGTACGGGTTACCTCGAGATAGAGCTCCCCCAGGTCCGAGAAGGGCTCGCCGTCGGGAAGGTCCCATGGGACATCCCCCAATTCAATGGTGAAGGACTCCCTGGTAACCCCCCTGTCAATTGAGTTTATCGGTATGGACAGGTTCTCTGTGATGAGCCTCATTCCGGACCCCTCCTGAATTCCCCGGCCATGGCCTCTTCTATCCGGCTGTTCTCCTCTTCAGAAGGGGACTGCACATAGATCCTCGCAAGGGGTTCGGTGCCGCTGAGGCGAACCAGTACCCAGGTGTCCTCTCCCAGGGAAAGCTTAACGCCGTCGGTGCGGTCGATCCCTGTTACCTGCAGACCGGCGGCTTCAGCCATGTCCCCTTCGAAAACACGGGCTGTTATGTTCTCCCGCATTCCCTGTTCCAGGGGAAGGTCCACCCTTGTGTTGAAAAGCCTGCCGTGCCTGCTCCACATATCCTGGAGGAGTTCGCCAAGACCCCTGCGGTGATGGCACACCATTTCCGCGGCGAGAAGCCCGGCAAGTATGCCGTCTTTCTCGGGAACATGGCTGCCGATGGAAAGTCCTCCGCTCTCTTCACCTGCAAGGAGGACACCGCCTTTGAGTATCTCCGCCCCGAGGTGCTTGAACCCCACCGGCGTGACCATGACTTCAAGGCCCCTTGCCTTTGCCGCCCTGTCGACGATGCTTCCCGTGGTGATGGACCTTACCACCCTGCCGGTGGCCCCGGCATCCGAGAGGTATTCCACCAGAAGCGCCATGAAATCGTGGGGGGTAACGAAACAGCCGTTCTCGTCCACTATGCCGAAACGGTCGGCGTCGCCGTCGGTTGCAAGCCCCAGGGACGCTCCGCTGCGGCGGACGCTGAGTGAGAGGTCGGTGAGACCTTCTGCATTGGGCTCGGGGTGCTGTCTGCCTGCGAACAGGGGATCCCGTGTGCCGTTGAGAACCCTCACCGCGCCGCCCAGTTCGATGAGCTTCCTGTCAAGCACGCCGCTTCCGGCGCCGCTGAAGGCGTCGTAGACCACCCTGAGGGAATCGGCCTTCCTGAATGCTTCGGTGTTCAGGAAACCCTGTATATCCCGCAGATAGGGGGCTATGAAGTCGTGGGGAACAATGGTCCCCCCGGAAACCTCCTCCGGCGCTTTCCCTCCGGCGGCAAGCTCCTCTATTCTTCCCGTGTCTTCCCCGGAGGCGGGTCCGCCGTGCCAGGGGCTGAACTTGATGCCGTTGTAGAGGGGCGGGTTGTGGCTGGCGGTGAAGTTGATCACGCCGCCAAGCCCCATGGACCTGCACCCGTGGGAGAGAACCGGTGTGGGAACCGGCCTTTCGGAGAGGTAAACGGTGAAACCCATTTTCGCCATTCTCTCGGCGGAGGCTTCGGAAAGCTCCGGAGAGAGGAACCTGCAGTCGCCCCCTATGGCTATGGAGCCGTGGCCGGTCTCCCGGAGCCTCAGGGCAATTGCATCCACAACGGAAATGGCCCTGTCCCAGGTGAACTCCTTCGATATGACCCCTCGCCATCCGGATGTGCCGAACTTAATGCTCATTCGAACTGCTCCTCGGTGAAAAATTCTATCGCCCGCAGTATTGCCTCGTCGTGGGGGGCGGTTGCCTCGTAGTAACGGTTCATGGGCCACTCCCGGAGCGCTATCTCACGAAGGAGGGCCCTTTCAATGTAGAGATGGCTCTCGGCCAGTTCCTCCGGGGTGTATTCGATACCCTCCGAGGCCATGTATTCCTCGAAGAGCTGGAATACATACTCATCCGGCCAGAAGTCCAGGGGGATGTCGTGGCTGAGGGTGTAGTCAACGGCGAAGCTGAAGAAGTGGCCGTCGAACTCCAGCTCGGCGACGAGGTCTATGCCGAAGGAATCGGGTTCGACGGTGATGTCCGGGATTATCCCCCATGTTTCCTCGGCCTCGGCTTCCATGAAATCGGGGCTCAGGGTTCGGTCGATGCTTCTGCCCGAGGGGGTGTAGTACCGGGCGGTGGTGAGCTTGACGCCGTAGTGGCCGATCCCTGGATACTCGCCAAGGTCGGAAAGCGACTGCACCGAACCCTTCCCGAATGTTCTGCTCCCGATCAGGGTTGCGGCGTGCTGGTCCTGGAGGGCTCCGGCAAGTATCTCGGAGGAGCTGGCGCTGCCGCCATCCACAAGAAGCACCAGTTCGCCGCCATAAAGCACTCCCCGCCGGGTTCTGTATGTGAATTCTCCCACGGACTGCCCCCTGGTGGTCACCACCACGGCGCCGGCGGGAAGGAAGATGTCCGCCACATCGATGGAGGGAAGCATCAGGCCTCCTGAGTTCCCCCGGACATCCAGTATCATTCTATCCGCGCCCTGGTCCTCGAGGGCGGTCACCGCATCGAGAACCTCGTTCGCAGACTCTTCGCTGAACCGGGAAAGCCTTACGTAGCCGATGCCCGGCTCCACCATGAAATGCGCCGAGACCGAAGGGAAATCGATGACATCCCTTTCGATGGGGAAAACGATGGGTTCCGTCATGCCCGGCCTCTGAACGGTGAGCTCCACCACGGTCCCCCCGGGACCCCTTATGTGGCTCACCGCTTCGGTTGTGGTGATGCCTTCGGTGGACATGCCGTCTATCTCCGTTATGCGGTCGCCGGCCTTCATCCCCGCCCTGTAGGCCGGGGTGCCCTCGATGGGGGAAATGACGGTGAGCCAGTCGTCCCGCTGCCCCAGTGTGATTCCCACCCCCTCGAATGAGCCCTCGAGCTGTATCTGCAGGTTCTCCAGCTCTTCCGGGGTGAGGAGCACGCTGTTGGGGTCGAGGGACTGGAGCATTCCCTGCAATGCCTGTTCTATCAGGTCCCTGCTGCTCAGTGTATCCACATAGGAAGCCCTGGTCAGACCGTACACATCGAAGAACAGCTCAAGGGACGATGCCCGTTCCGCAGGCGACTCCTGACTCTGGGCCGACGCGGTGGGTGGCAGGGCCAGGACCAGCGACGCGGCAATGAGAAGGGTGCCTGTGACGGCGGCGACCCATCCGGGTATGAGATTCTTCATTGTGAGACTGCCTTTCTTTCCCTACCCCTGATCTTAACCTGGTCAAGAATAATGGAATCCTGTGTTTTCCCGTCGAGCATTCCGTCAACCACCAGGAACCTCTCCGGTTCCCCGCGGGCGATGGCGAGATAGCCCTCCCTGACCCTTCGATGGAAGTCCATCCCTTCCATCTCGATGCGGTCAAGGGCTCTTCCGGAAATGTCCATCCTTCTGAACCCCTCTTCGGGGTCGAGGTCCATCAGGACGGTGAGGTCCGGTTTGAGGCCGCCGGTGGCCAGGCTGTTGGCCGTTTCTATACCCGCAAGGGGAAGCCCCCTGCCGTAGCCCTGATAGGCGGTGGTGGCGTCGCTGTACCTGTCGCAGACCACCACAGCTCCCCTGGCGAGGGCCGGTCTTACTGTCAGATCGACATTCGCCGCCCTGCCGGCAAAGTACAGCATGAGCTCAGCGAGGGGGGGCACCTCAAGGGAAGGGTCGAGGAGAACCGACCTTATCCGCTCGGAAACCTCGGGCCCTCCGGGTTCCCTGGTGAATACGGTCTCACCGGGCAGAAGCCGAAGGGCCGCGAGAAGATTCCGGCATCTGGAGGACTTGCCCGACCCCTCTACTCCCTCAAAGGTAATAAAAAGACCGGGCAAAGGATTCTCCTATTTCTTTTCTGCCTTCTTTTCAGCCTTCTTCTCGGCTGCGCCGGCGCCGTAGGTCTTAATGTACTCTTCGGTCATCCTGTGGCAGACATCGTCGTAGTACTGAACAGGAGGCGACTTGAAGAAGTAGCTGGAAGGAGCTTCGATCGCTCCGGAAAGGCCGTTGTCGAGGGCAAGCTTCGCGCAGCGGACAGCGTCGATGATCACGCCGGCGCTGTTGGGGCTGTCCCACACTTCCAGCTTGGCTTCGATGTTGAGGGGGACATCTCCGAAACTGGTGCCCTCCATGCGGATGTAGCACCACTTCCTGTCATCCAGCCATTCCACATAGTCGCTGGGACCTATGTGAACGTTCTTCGGGAGTATTCCCCCGGGGATCTGGCTGGTGACCGCGTTGGTCTTGCTTATCTTCTTCGACTCGAGGCGTTCACGCTCAAGCATGTTGAGGAAGTCGGTGTTGCCGCCCACATTGAGCTGGTAGGTGCGGTCGAGCCTTACGCCACGGTCCTCGAAGAGACGGGTCATTACCCGGTGAAGGATGGTGGCTCCAACCTGGCTCTTGATGTCGTCGCCCATGCAGGGGAGGTTCTTGTCACGGAATCTTTTCTGCCAGTAGGGTTCCCGGGCGATGAAGACCGGTATGGCGTTCACGAAGGCGCAGCCCGCCTCGAGTATCTGTTCCACATACCACTTGGTGGCCTCTTCGCTGCCCACTGGAAGATAGCTTACAACGACATCGGTCTTGGTTTCCCTGAGTATCCCGACGATGTCCGCCGTGGGGCCGGGGGCCTTTTCGATAACCGGTTTGAGGTATTTGCCTATGCCGTCGTGGGTCATGCCCCTGTTGACGGTGACTCCCAGGTTAGGGACATCGCAGAGCTTGATGGTGCAGTTGGGATCGGCGAAAATGGCCTCGCTGAGGTCTTTCCCAACCTTGGTCACATTGATGTCGAAGGCCGCGCTGAACTCCACATCCTTGACATGGTATCCGCCGAGGTTCACATGCATGAGACCCGGGACTTTGTCGGTGTCCTTCGCGTTGCGGTAGTACTCAACGCCCTGGACAAGACTGCTGGCGCAGTTCCCGACTCCGATTATGGCCACCCTGACTTTTTTTGACATTCAATATCCTCCCTGACGGGTAATGTTCGAATGAAAGGAGCACCCCTAGTTCAGAGGCATACCCCTCCCATCCCCTGTAACTTTCAACAACCTCTGCAAAGCTGTGAGCCAGGAGCCGGCGGCAACCGCGGCGCAGCTCCAGACGATGACCTCGGTTCCCCAGGGAAGCAGAGGAGAAAGGGTGATGCCGGCTATGAGCAGGACCAGCCTTTCAGTTCTCGTAAAAAGCCCAACTTTGCACTCGATACCAAGCCCCTCGGCCCGGGCCCTTACATAGCTAACCATGAGAGAACCACCCATGGCCAGAGGGATTATAAACAACAAGCTATCATGTTCACTTCCGGCCCTTCCCGCAAGCACCGCTGTGAAAATAAGGATCTCTCCCACCCTGTCCAGTGAGGAATCAAGTGCGGCTCCGCCCCTTGAGACCGAGCCTGTCATCCTTGCTATGCTTCCGTCCACCGCGTCGAAAAGACTGCCGATGATGAGCACGGCGCCCCCGGCCAGGAAGAGGCCTTCGTACACCAGCCAGGAAGCTCCCAGCGTTATCATAAGACCGGCGATGGTGGCCCCCGCCGGGGTGACCCCCATCCTGACGAGAAGGGACACCACCGGCCTCAGGAGGGATTTCAGGGCCAGTCTTGTTCTTTCAAGATTCATCGGAAGCTCCTTCGACCAGCAGTGTGATCTCCCCCTTAGGGCAGGAATCGGAATACCTTCCACAAAGTTCCGAAAGTGTGCCCCTTACCGTTTCCTCGTGTATCTTCGTCAGCTCCCTGGCCACGCAGCAGCGTCTGTCGCCGAAGACCTCGAGAAGCTCAGAAAGCAGCCTGTGGAGATGGTGAGGACCTGTATAATATGCAATGGTTCCCCTGTAATCCGCCATCTCCCCCAGCCGTTTCAGCCTTTTGCCCTTTTTCACCGGGGGAAAGCCCTCGAAGGCGAATCTGTGGGTGGGGAGCCCGGAAACCACCAGGGCCATGATAACCGCCGAGGGGCCGGGAACCATGGTAACCTCCGCCCCTGCTTCGATGGCCAGGGAGACCACTCTGTAGGCAGGGTCTGATATCCCAGGTGTTCCGGCGTCGCTGGCCATGGCCACCGTGGCCCCCTGTCTCAGGAATTCCTCTATCTGTGGAAGCCTTCCCTTCACATTGTGATCGTGGCAGCTGTACAGCTTTTTCCTGTCTTCCACGAAACGCCCTGTGCGTCTGGTGTCCTCGGCCATCACAGCGTCGGCCTCCCGGAGTGTCGAGGCGGCCCGGGGGGACATGTCTTCAAGGTTTCCAATGGGGGTTGCCACAAGGACCAGTCTGCCCCTCCGGGGTTCGGTCATCGGTTCTCCAGACGGGACCTGAGGTCCCTTATCCTGTCTATCCTGGCGCTGGTGGCCTCTGTGTCCCGGCGGAGGGTCACCCGCATGGTCATGCCCTCGGTGACACCCTGGGGAAGGTATTCCTGCGGCAGGTGCCAGTCGAACCCTCCGGGAACCAGTATAACGGCTATGCCCTCCTCGATCCTGTCGAGGTCGACGGTGAACTCGCTCTTCTGATCGTCAGCCATGTATCCCTCCTTCAACGGTGCTTAATCCTCGGCTTCCACTCCGTGCCACACCCCGCCGCCGATTATGGACTGGGCGATGTTCTTGATGTGGTCTCCCGCCCTTTCGCAGTACTCGATGAAGTCCAGTATGGCAAGGCCGGTGAGGTTGGAAACGCCGTAGGTGGCCAGGGATTTGCTGTAGTTGTCCCGTGCTTCCTGTTCTATCTGGTTCAGCCTGCCCTCCAGAATGAGGACCTGCTGTGCGGCGCTTATGTCGTGGGTCTCAAGGGCGGCAACGATGTGTTTCACCATTTTCCGCACCACTGTGAAGGCCTGGCCGGCGGCTGCGGACAGGGGCCCCTCTTCCTCGAGTACGTTCCCCTTAACCCTTTTCCTCGCCTCAACCATGTTCACCGAATGGTCGGATACCCTTTCGATGTCGTTGATGGAATGAAGGATGACCGGGAGGGTCAGGCTCTGCTCCTGGGAAAGGTTGGTGCTGAAAAGCCTGGTGGCGTAAATGGTCATGTCCCTCTGCATGTCGTCAACGCTGTCTTCGATGGAGAAGATGCTCTTTGCCTTGTGCTTTCCCTCGAGGAAGTGTTCCGCCGCCCAGATAAGCCCCTTCCCGGCGAATCTGGCCATTTTCGACATCTCCCTGTTCAGTGTGTCTATGGCCAGGGCCGGGGAGTCGATAAGGTTAAGATCAAGAAGAAGCTCCGGATGCCTGCTCTCGATCTCCTCCTGCCCGGCTGGAAGGAGGAATCTGCAGAGCCTGGCCACCACCGGCACAAGTGGAAGGAACACGATGCAGTTGACTATGTTGAAAATGGTGTGGGCGTTGGCCACCTGCCTCACAGGGTCGTCGCTGGTCCTCCTCACTATATCCATGAAGAACCCGTTGGGGTCCAGTATGAAAACGGCGAAGTACGCCGCTCCTATCATCTTTATGAGTGTATGGGCCATTGCGGTCTGCCTTGCGTTCCTGTTGCTGCCTATGGAAGCCAGCTGGGCGGTTACGGTGGTTCCTATGTTGTCTCCCAGGACCAGGAAGAACGCGCCCTGGAGGCCGATGAGCCCGGAACCGGCCAGTGTCATCGTGAGTCCCACGGTGGCGCTGGAGCTCTGAACCAGAAGGGTAACCACCATCCCGGCGAATATCCCCAGCAATGGATTCCTGCTGAAGCTGGTGAAGAATTCCCTCACCGGCGCGCTGCCCTGCAGGGGTTTCATCACCCCGCTCATGGTGGTCATTCCCAGGAACAGGAGACCCAGCCCGGTGAGGGCCCTTCCCCACATCTGCCTCCTGGGATTCTTCGAGAAAGCGGAGAGGGCGAAACCAATGCCTATCATGGGGTAGGCATAGGCCGTTACCCTGAAGGCTATGAGCTGCCCTGTGATGGTGGTTCCGATGTTGGCCCCAAGTATGACGCCAATAGCCTGTTCCAGTGTCATGAGGGCGCTGTTGACGAAACCCACGGTGATCACCGTAGTGGCGCTGGAGCTCTGGATAAGGGCGGTAACGAAGGCTCCGGCGGCCACCCCCATTATCCTGTTCCTGGTGAGGGCCTTCAGTATGGCCCTCATCCTGTTCCCGGCAACCTGCTGGAGATTGGAGGACATGAGCTGCATCCCCATGAGGAAAATGGCCAGCCCACCGAATATCTGAAAGGCGATGGCCCGTATGTCCAGGGAAACCACATGGAAGGTAACCGATGACTGAACGCCGTCGTGATCTGTCACCGTTCCGGTAACCGCCACCTCCCCCATCTTCCCCAGGGAGAGCCCGACCCTTGCGATGCCGTCGGGATCGGTCTCCACAACGAAACCCTCCGCCCCTTCGCCGCTGAGGGTCAGGCAGCCCTCCGCCGGAAGCAGCTCCGCGGTGCCGCCGGTGATCGAGAAGTACACCGGGTAGCCGGGAACGGGATTCCCCGAACGGGTGGAGGTAAGTCTCAGTTCAAGAGGGGACTCGAGTTCGGAATCCGACCTGCCGTGGTCGGTGTATTCGAGCCGCTCAATGGCAAGGGTGCTGTCCGCCGAAGCGGAGAAAACCAGGATGAAGAGCAGAGGCAGCAGGAGTTTCACTGACAGGCCGGCCTATTCATCGTATTCTTCGCCGTGCCATATACCTCCTCCGAGGATGGACTGGGCTATGTTCTTGATGTGATCACCGGCCCTCTCGCAGTACTCTATGAAGTCCAGTATGGCGAGACCCTCAAGGTTGGACACGCCGTAGGTTGCCAGGGATCTGCCGTAGTTCTCCCGGGCCTCCTCCTCTATCAGGTTCATACGGCCCTCAAGCTCGAGAACCTTCTGGGCGGCGTTGATGTCCTGGCCCTCCAGGGCCTGAACGATGTTGGCCACCATTTTCCTGAGAACCTTGAGTGACTGGCCGGCGGCGGCGGAAAGGGGTCCCTCATTCTCCAGTATGTTCCCTTTGACCCGCTTCCTTGCCTCAACCATGTTCACCGAATGGTCGGATATCCTCTCGATGTCGTTCACGGAATGGAGTATCACCGGCAGAGTGAGGCTCTGTTCGTCGGAAAGGTTCGACTTGAAGAGCTTGGTGGCGTACACGGTCATGTCCCTCTGCATGTCGTCCACGCTGTCTTCCATGGAGAATATGGTCTTTGAGTTGTGCTTTCCTGTGAGGAAATGCTCGGCTCCCCAGATAAGCCCCTTCCCGGAGAACTTGGCCATCACGGCCATTTCCCTGTTCAGCGTATCCAGGGCAAGGGCCGGGGAATCAAGCAGGTTCAGGTCAAGATGAAGCTCCGGGTGCCTGCTCTCGATCTCCTCACGGCCGGCGGGAAGCACGAACCTGCAGAGCCTCGTGAGCAGCGGAACAAGCGGTATGAACACAATGGTGTTCACGATGTTGAAAATGGTGTGGGCATTGGCCACCTGCCGCATGGCGTCGGATGATGTCCGCCTTATGGCGCTGAGGAAGAAGCCGTTCTCGCTGGAGGCCAGAAGGGCGAAATAGGAAGCCCCCAGGAGGTTGAACAGGGTATGGGCCATCGCAGCCTGTCTTGCGGTCCTGTTGCTTCCTATTGCCGCCAGCTGGGCGGTAATGGTGGTGCCGATGTTGTCCCCCAGCACCAGGAAAACCGCACCCTGAAGTCCAACCAGACCGGAGCCCGCCAGTGTCATGGTTAGACCCACGGTGGCGCTGGAGCTCTGGACCAGGACTGTGACCAGTGTTCCGGCGATTATCGCCAGAATGGGATTGGTGCTGAAGGTGGTGAAGAACTCCCGAACCGGTGCGCTGCCCCTCAGGGGCTTCATTACGCCGCTCATGGTGGTCATTCCCAGGAAGAGGAGACCCAGACCCATCAGGGCCCTTCCCCACATCCGCCTTTTGGCGTTCTTCGAAAAGGCAGAGAAACCGAATCCCACGGCTATCATCGGGAAGGAGTAGGCGGTTACCTTGAAGGCTATAAGCTGCCCGGTGATGGTGGTGCCTATGTTCGCCCCCAGTACGACCCCCACTGCCTGCTGAAGGGTCATCAGGGAACTGTTCACGAAGCCCACGGTAATAACGGTGGTTGCGCTGGAGCTCTGAACCAGAGCCGTTACCAGGGCCCCTGCTGCGACCCCCATGAATCTGTTTGAGGTGAGGGCCTTCAGAATGGTCTTCATCCTGTTGCCCGCAACGCTCTGAAGGCTTGTGGACATCATCTGCATGCCGAGAAGGAACACCGCAAGGCCGCCTGCTATCTGGAACACTATTGCTGTAACATCAAGGGAGACAACGTTGAAGGATGCGGTTGCGGGGACACCGTTGGGATCGGTGACACCGGCGGTTACCCCGACTTCCCCCATGCTGCCCAGTTCAAGCTCAGCGGTTGCGATGCCGTCGGCATTGGTGTAAACGATGAGCCCCTCGGTTGATTCCTCGTCCATGGAGTAAAAACCGGTGGCGGGAACCAGCTGGCCGTCTCCGTGGTGAACGCTGAAATGAACAGGAAAGTCCTCAATGGGACTGCGGGTAACGGTGGATGTCAGCCGTACGGAAACCCCGCCCTCCAGAACGGTTTCCGATTTCCCGTGGTCGGAGTACCCAAGCGTTTCCAGCTGCAGCTGGCTGTCCGCCAGGGACATGGCCGGAATCAGAACAAGCAGGAAGAAAAGAAATTTCAACAGCACACCCCTCTGTTGATGAAGTGAATTCAAAGAGTTGAATGAATGGAATTCTACCGGGGGGAATATAGCAAAACGGAAGGCCCCGGCGAAGGTACTGTATAGGCACTGGAAATGGTGTTATTTTACCCCCATGAAAACAGCCGCAGCAATACTTGAAGCCATGCGCCTCAGGGCCTGGACTAAGAATTTCTTCGTGTTCGCCGCCCTTCTCTTCGGCAGGGTCTGGTCGGTCAGGGGGCTTCTGGAAACGGTTCTGGCCGCCCTGGGCTTCGGCCTCGTCTCATCGGCGATATACCTCATCAACGATTCGGTGGACAGGAAGAAAGACCGCCTCCACCCGGAAAAGAAGAACCGGCCCATCGCCTCGGGAAGGCTTTCCGTAAGCACCGCAATTACCACAGCTGTCCTTCTCGGAGGCGGAACCATCGCGTCGGCCTGGGTCATCTCCCCCTGGCTCGCTTCAGTCTATTCGGTGTATTTCCTTAAGCAGATAGCCTACTCCCTGAAGTTGAAGAACACGGTAATACTGGACTGTATACTCATCTCCCTGGGATTCGTCCTCCGTGCCCTGGCCGGGGTGGCGGTGCTCTACGACTTCGGTGAACTCATCGAACTCTCCCCGTGGCTTGTGATATGCACATTCTTCCTGGCCCTGCTCCTTGCCTTCGCAAAAAGAAGGCACGAACTGGAGTTCATGGGGGCGAAGGCCATGGAGCACAGGCACAACCTGAAGGAATACACGCTGCCCCTTCTCGATCAGATGATAGGCATAACCGCTGGAACCAGTATTCTGGGCTACGCCATATACACAGTAAGCGACAGAACCGCCCAGGAGGTTTCACCCCACCTTTGGATAACCATTCCCTTCGTGGCCTACGGCGTATTCAGGTATCTTTTCATCGTATACGGCCTGGGCAAGGGGGGGGCCCCGGAGAAGGTGCTCCTGAAGGACGGCCCCCTCAGGCTTAACCTCGTCCTGTGGGTCCTGGCGGTGGCGATCATCCTGCTCCAGGGCGGCGGGGCCAGTTGAGGGCAATCACCCTCGAGGCCCCGGCAAAAATCAATCTGGGCCTCCGTATCACCGGAGTCCTCCCCGGCGGCTACCACTCCCTGGAAAGCGTTTTTTCCGCAATTACACTGGCGGACGAAGTAAGGGTAGCCGTATCCGACAACCCCGGGGACACAAGCCTTCGGTGCACCGGGTTTCCCTCGCCAGAAGGACCTTCCAACCTGGTCTGGAAGGCTGCGGAGCTTTTCAGGAAGGAAACGGGTTACACCGGGAGCATAGGTATCCGCCTCCACAAGAACATTCCCTCCCCAGGCGGACTTGGCGGGGGGAGCAGCGATACAGCTGCGGTCCTCAGCGCCCTGGTGACGCTGACCGGGCTGGAAGCGGACATCGCCGAACTCGGGGCCTCCCTCGGCAGCGATGTCCCGTTCTTCGCCAGGGGCTTTTCACATGCCGTCGTAAGGGGCCGCGGGGAACTGGTGGAGGTCTGCCGCCTGCCGGAGTTCCACGCTGTTCTTGTCAACTCAGGGGAAAACATACCCACCCCGGTTGCCTACTCATTGTGGGACGAAGGGAGCGGGCACTTGACAGAGCCATGGCAGATAAGCAATTATACCGCCCTGAATTTTGGAGTTTGGCATGAGGGTAAGCCTTTCCCTGTCAGACTCGACAACGACTTCCTGCCGGTTCTTTCCAGAAGGTACCCCGGCGTGGAGCGGGCGACCCGGATCCTGTCCGAGACCTGCGTCAACTGGGGGCTCAGCGGTTCCGGTCCGGTGTTCTACGCCCTGTTTCACCGACTGGAAGAGGCGGAGGCGGTCGCGGAAGGCCTCAGCGGGAAGTTCCCGTGGGTTTTTCAGTGTCGGTCCAGGCAAATTGGGGCGTCGTCAAATGGTTAAGACACAGGGTTTTGGTCCCTGCATTGGGGGTTCGAATCCTCCCGCCCCAGCCAGCTTTCCCGGTAATTAACGAAAGGACATAGTAATGCCGATCCAGTTAAATCTTGAGAAAAGGGTCAAGCTCGGTTCCAGGGAAGCCAGAAGGCTTCGCAGGGCCGGGTATGTGCCCGGGGTTATCTACGGCGGAGTCCAGGATGAGGAGTCGGTCAAGATCAACACCCACGAGTTCATGACCAGCATCGGATACGCGAAGTCCCTGGGAATCGTGCACCTTAACCTCGAGGGCAAGACCCACAAGAGCATCATCAAGGAAGTGCAGTGGGACAGCATCACCGACCAGCCTGTTCATCTCGATTTCCAGGTGGTCTCCGACGACCAGATACTCACCGTTCCCGTTCCGGTACACCTCGAGGGCATCCCCAAGGGAGTCACCATCGACGGCGGAATACTCGACCACGCCATGTACGAGGTTGAAGTTACCGTCCGTGCCGCGGACATCCCCTCCGAGCTTGTCTTCGATGTGTCGGAAATGCGGATGAACGACAGGCTTCATCTGGCTGAGATGACACTCCCCGAGGGAATCACCGTAGACCTCAGTTCCGACCCAGTCATAGCCAGCATCATTCCTCCCAAGACCCTCAAGCTCTCCGATGCCGAGGAAGCCAGGGAAGAGGCCGAGGAGGCCGAAGAGGCAGCCGAGGGAACAGCGGCCGCCGGCGGGGAACAGTAAGAACAGGTGGAACTTCCAGAACCGGATGTCCGCATAGTTCTGTGCCTGGGTAATCCCGGTCCGAAGTACGCGCTCACATGGCATAACGCCGGATTCTGGGTGGCCGACATTCTGGCCAGGGAATCCGGCGTTGCCTTCAAAAGGGCCGGGGCCTTCGAGATAGCCTTCCTACCCGGAGGGGTCAACCTCGTGAAACCCTCAACCTACATGAACGAAAGCGGCAGGGCCGCCGGGGCCATACTCACCGCCAGGCAGCTCGACCCGGAAAACATGCTGGTGGTATGCGACGACGTTAACCTTCCCGTGGGAACCATCAGGCTTAGAAGCTCCGGGTCCGCAGGGGGGCAGAACGGCCTGGGAAACATAATCGAGGTGCTGGGAACACAGGACTTCCCAAGGCTCCGTATCGGGGTCGGGCCCAGGCCTGAGAGGATGGACCTGGCCGACTATGTGCTTTCAAGGGTGCCGAAGCAGCAGCAGGAACTGGCTTCAATATCCGCCCACAGAGCGGCGGACTGCGTTCTTGAAGCGTCGGGGAACGGCGTTAAGGCTGCCCAGGCCATCTACAACGGAACTGTATGAAAAAGGCCCGGGGGGCGGACTACCGCCCCCCGGGCACTCCCTTAACTCATAATTACAGGGTTGCGGCGATAAGGCCGAACAAAGCGAAACCCGTTGCCAGGGCGTCGCTTCCGTTCATGATGAATTCTCCCTTTATACCGCCGTCCGCGAACCCGCCGTCCCATTTCATCACAACATCCGAGGATATCTCAGGCAGGTCCATGGCGCCGGGGCTGAAGGCGAGTATCGCTGCCATGTAGCCCGCCAGGCTCATTTCCCCGGCCATGTCGCCTTCCCCTGCAACCGATGCCGGAGAGAAGTCTCCTGAAACGATGTCAAGAAGTATGTCCGGGGTAGAGGCCATCTCCAGAAGCAGTGCTCCCTGGTGCACCGTCATCCAGTAGGTGAAGGACATGTTCATGTCCGGCTCCTGGGTTATCTCCATTGATGTGGTGTAGAACTCAACACCTTCGATCTGAAGGATCTCGCCGTCGTTGACGGTAAAGGTTCCCTCCATTGAGGCATTGCCGCTGAAGAGGTCCTGGAAAACATCCATGTAGCCGTCGTACATGGAGGCTATGTCCGCAAGGGTTTCTTCACCTGTGAGCTCGTAGGCAGCCACCATGTGCATGGGGCCGTCTGAAAACATAGAGACCCCGGCGTTGGAAGCCAGGGACGACCAGAACTCCATGCTGCCCGGGGGCGCCTCGGGAATGAAAACACCGGTGAAGGACGAGGTGATTGCCAGAGCCATTTCCCCTGGCATTCTGAACCTCACCGTTGCCACATCCCCGGCGGGGAGAAGCTCCAGCATGTCCCTTCCCCCTGATGAAACGCTCATTTCAGCCAGTTCCGAACCGGGGAGGAAGGTGAGTTCCTTTTCCACCACGAAGTCCACCGGACCGGCGGTGAGGGTTATGGACAGCCTGTCAGCCTGTGTGAGAACCAGCTGAATGCCGTCCATGTAGACATCCATCAGGCCCGGAAAGAAGGCCGGCATTGTTGGGTCTTCCGCAAGGCCCTGCATCATCAGGTTCCTGGCCATGGGCATCTGGGCCGCAGCCATCGGGCCGATCATGGAGAGGTTGAACCGCATTGAAATGCTTGTGGGACCCACCTCGAAGGCCGGGGAGCCGGAGAGGCTCCCTATAAGGGCTTCCAGCCTGGCGGAGGACATTGCCATAAGGGCAACGCCCCCGGTGCCGGAGATGTAAACCCTGCCGTCGCCGGTATCCATGGAATGAACCGGATTGCCCTGGATGGGCTCTTCCGCGGTGAACTCCGCTCCCATCTCCTCCATGAAGGAGACGAAAAGGGAAAGGTCCGGGGCGGATACGGCCATGGTCATGCTGTTGGGCATGGCGCTCTCCATCCAGAATACGATCTGGCCCGAGGGATCGAACCCGTAGCGCCGGGGCATGGAGTCAAGCGAAGCCATGCCGAGCTGGCCGCATATAAGGTTCTCCAGCATGCCGGAGCCCAGGATAGGGGCCCCGCTCTCGATGTAGCCGTCGATGTTCCTCACCATACCGGCGGGGTCGTTCAGTACTATTACCATCATTGCGTTCCCGGGAACCGGGGAAAGGGGGCTGAGCTGTTCAACCGGCCCTTCACCGCACCCTGTGAGCAGAACGAAAAGAAGAAGAACGGGAATCAAAAACCTGTTCATGACCACTCCCTTCAATGAGCCTTAAACCAGTACCTGCCATAGTGTAATCAAATCGCTGTGCCTTTGTCAAAAAATGGGGCTTTGCCCGGGGGCCGGCATTCAGTTAGAATTGAACCTATGAACAGCAGTCCGGATCTATTCAGCACCATAGAAAGCGGTGTAACAAGGGTACTTTTCCTTGACACCGAAACCACCGGTCCCGACCCCGGGTCCGCGGAGATATGCGAGGCGGGTTTCATCCTCGCGGAGTACTCCGGCTTTGCCTTCACCGGGGAACAGACCTCCTTCCAGTCCCTGGTGAAACCCAGGGTTCCCATTCCCCCTGAAGCCTCGGCGGTGAACGGGATAAGCAACAGAATGGTGGCGGAGGCCCCCCCCGCGGAACACATAAGGGATTCCATAGCGGAACTGGCGGAAAGGGCAGACTATCTTGCCGCCCACAACCTCCCCTACGACCTCACCATTCTTAAGAGGCAGTACCCGGCCATCTTCCACCCCTTCGGTCCGGACAGGGGAATAGACACGCTAAGGCTGTCCCGGCACCTGTGGCAGGAAATACCATCCCACTCCCTCCAGGCCCTCAGGTACCGTTTCGAACTCGACACGGACATAACCGGAGAGGCCCACAGGGCCCTTTTCGACACCGAGCTGGTGCGTTCCCTGCTTCACCATGCCTTCACCCATGAAAGCCTGGCCGGCGTGAAGGGCAGCTGGACCGAGCTGCTAAGGCTCATCGCCTCCCCCCTCGAGGTAAAGATATTCTCCTTCGGCAAATACAGGGGAAGCCTGGTGGAGGACACGGTCGCCGGCGACCCCGACTACATAAGGTGGCTCCTCCGGCAGAAGTGGCTTTCCGAAGAGCACCCCGACCTCTATCACACAATTCTGAGAAAAACAGGAGCGAAAAAATGAGTTCCAGCTGGCTGGTAAAGGGGGGCAACCGTCTTCAGGGGGTCCTTACTGCCTCGGGAAGCAAGAACGCCGCCCTGCCCATTCTTGCCGCAACACTACTCACCGACGGCAGGGTAACACTGCACAACTGCCCGGACATCAGGGATGTCCGTTCCATGACAGGGCTTCTGAAAGACCTGGGTGCAACGGTAAACACCGATCCGTCGGGTTCAGTGGAGGTAACTGCATCCCGGGTTGATCCCGTGAACCTGAACGACTGCCTTTCAAGGGAGATAAGGGCCTCCATCCTTCTGGCGGGCCCCCTGGTGGCCAGGACCGGCCTCATCGAGCTCCCCCCTCCCGGGGGGGATGTAATAGGCAGACGAAGGCTGGACACCCATTTCCTTGTTCTGGAGAAACTCGGGGCCACCGTTACCTTCCGGAACAAAATGATAAGGATAGAGGCGCAGAATGGCCTCAGGGGCACTGAAATGCACCTCGATGAACCCAGCGTTACGGCAACCGAGAACGCCATAATGGCCGCCGCCGCAGCAAAGGGCACAACGGTTATCTACAACGCCGCCTGCGAACCGAACGTGCAGGACCTTGCAAAAATGCTCATCGGCATGGGGGCGTCCATCCAGGGGCACGGCACCAACAGGATAGTAATTCACGGGGCGAACGGCCTGCTTGGCGGGACAACCCACACCATCTGCCCCGACCACATCGAAATAGGCAGCTTCATAGGCCTGGCCGCCTGCTGCCGGGGCCAGGTAACCATACCGGACGTTCCTGAAAACATCATTACCCCCACCATGATCGGCCTGGGCAAGCTGGGTGTCCGTATCAGCCACGAAGGGGGCATCCTGACCATACCGGGGGAGCAGGATCTGCATGTTCAGCCGGACAGGGGCGGCGCCATACCGGTCATATACGACTCTCCATGGCCGGGCTTCTCCCCGGACCTCACAAGCACCGCTGTGATACTGGCCACCCAGGCCAGGGGCACAAGCCTTATCTTCGAAAAGATGTTCGAGTCAAGGATGTTCTTCGTTGACAAGCTGGCGGCAATGGGCGCCGCCCTCATTCTCTGCGACCCCCACCGTGTGGTGGTCTCCGGCCCCTCACAGCTCTATGGAACAGAAGTCTCCAGCCCGGATATAAGGGCAGGGATGGCGCTGCTCACCGCGGCCTTGTGCGCAAAGGGAGAAAGCGTCATACACAATGTGCACCAGATAGAGCGGGGCTACCAGAACATCGTTGAAAGGCTCAACGCCCTGGGGGCGGACATAGAGCCCCTGGGCGATAACGAACAGGAACAGAAATAATGAAACACCATATCATCCCCGCGGTTGCCTGCGGCATCCTTCTTGCAGGCTGCGGCGACCCTGAAGAGAACACGGTCTGGGAGGACGGCAGCACCCTGTGGCTTTCCGGTGTGTACGCCGACACCGCCCTGTCATGGTCCCCCCACGGCGATGTCCTGTTTTTCTCAACCTGGGCCGACGGGTCAACCAGGCTGTTCGGCACAGACGGCCTCTCCTCGCCATATGAGCGCACGTTCACCTCACTCGACGAGTATATGGGCCCACTGGGGGCCTGGAACGCCGTGAACGGAAGGATAGTGTACACCGCCATGAACGCAGACAGCCTCCGTGGCCAGATCCGGTCCATAGCGGGGAACGACATCACCGTGACCATTCATGTGAACGACGGCAGGCTGAACGCCTTCCCCACATACAATGTGGCCGGCGACAGCATTCTTTACTGCGGAATGGATACCGGCAGCTGGAGATTCTACAAGATCCCCTACAACTTCTCGCCGGACTCCGAGGGTTCTCCCGTGCTCCAGACCGGCTTCCCCCAGGGGGACATGCTGCGGCCTTCATACAGCCCGGTCAGCGGAAGCAGAATACTCTTCCAGCACCGTGAAAGCCCCTCCGACGACTGGAACATCATGATAGCCAACCCCGACGGCTCAGGCCAGAAAACACTGGCCGGCTCCTCCGCCGACGACATACACCCCACCTGGGGACCCGACGACAACTGGGTGGCCTTCAGTTCCAACCGCACCGGGAACTTCGAGATATACCTCACAAACATTGCAACCGATACGCTGATACAGCTCACCGACCACCCGGCGGCGGACATCTACCCCGCCTGGAACCCCAGGAAAAACTGGATAGCCTTCAGCTCCAACAGGGTTACAGAAGAGTGGAACTACGACATCATGGCCATCGACGAACCCCAGCTTCCCTAGTAAAAGACACAAACAGGAATGGGCCGCCGGAAACCCGGCGGCCCATTCTCTGTAATGCCAGTATCTCTACTGAAGCATCAGCTCGATCTCCTGCATGAGTTCTATGAGGAAATCGGGGTCTTCCAGCTCGATGCCCATTGCATAGCCTTCGCTTCTGCAGATGAACAGTGCGAACCGGAACTCGGTGTTGGCATAGGTCATGGCCGCTGCCATGCCCTTCAGCTTCACGCTTGAGAGGCCGGTCCAGTGGCTGAATGAGTATTCAGCCTCGTCGGCGAGACCTATAAGGGCGGCGACGCCCTTGTAGAAGTCACCATTCACGCCCCTGGCGTTCTGAAGGATGCCGTAGGCCGCAACGCCGTCGTTGGCGATGGATGTGGAGCCCATGGCTGCCGAGTAGGTCGAGTACTCGTAGCTCATGACATTCTCGTACATGATCCAGGTCCTGTAATCCTCAGACCCGATGGGAACCCTTACATAGGGCATGGTGATATACACCGTGGTGGACTGGGAGCCGTTCACCACGGAGTCCACCAGCGCGTCGACGAGTGAGAAGCCGTTGGCCACCCGGAAGATGGCCTTGACATCCGGATCATCGATCTCGAAGGTGTACCTGAAAGCCATGGATCCGTACTGGTCGTAGAGCCATTCGCCTATTTCCAGGTTGTCGACGGTTCCTTTGATGGAATCAGGTCCGGTCTCTCCGCCCCAGAAGAGGGTATCACCCTCAACTACGAGGATAGTGTCGCCGAATGATTCCAGTACCATCTGGTCGGTGGCGGTGAGGACCGGGTCGATGCACTGGAAGGTTTCCCAGGGAATATCCTGTGTCTGGGATTCGGCGTAGAAGGCCACGGGCCAGTCTCCGCCGTCCTGCTGAACGGCCATGTAGTCGTACTGGTCGCCGATTACCCAGTAATCGGGAAGCAGAATGGAGCACCAGCCTGCTCCGAGGTAGCCCTCGGGCCTGGTTGCGTCCATGTCGATGGCCTGCTGGAAGCTGTTCATCGCCGACTCGTAGTCGCCGTCGTTGAAGAAGTCCCAGCCGTCTTCTATGAAGCCGTCGTATCCGATGGGTGTAGGCTGTGTAACGCCGCCTTCATAACATCCCGCGACAAGGATGAGGGAGGCCGCAACGGCAGCGATTATCGCTGTATTGATTTTTTTCATTTTTCTCCCCCCTTCCTACTGTACTTTCAGCATCTTCTGAGTGAGAACCTGACCGGCGGCCTCGAGGCGGCAGAAGTATACTCCTGTGCCAACGGTGTTGCCGTTCATGTCGGTTCCATCCCAGATTAGCGTGTGGTTGGCGGCGGCCATCTCTTCATTTGCAAGAGTGTTGACGAGCCTGCCGGACATATCGAACACATTTACCCTTACATTGCCTTCCACGGGCAGGCCGAAGCTGATGGCCGTCTGGGCGCTGAAGGGGTTGGGCGCGTTGGCGCCGAGAACGAGCTGGGCGGGAAGCTCAGGAGCGAAGACACCGATGCCCTCGCCAAGGGCGTAGATGCCACCCTCTTCCACAGCAGCGGAGATCTTTCCGTTCTGCATCCAGCTGTCGAGCTTGACCCATGCGTCTTCGGTGTAGCGGTAAATGGAAGCCTGATCGGTGGCGCTTGCGAAGGAAAGGGTTCCATTTACATCGGGGATCGCCACGGGTCCCGCCACGACACCGGTCATCCGGCCCCGGGCGGTTCCGATGGGGGCACTGGTCTCAAGGGCCATACCGAGGGCGTCGGTCTCGGCCAGTGTTACCATGGCGCCGCTGGGGGCACCGCCCCTGGGAACGAAGAGGCTGGCGTAGTCCAGCTCGAGTGTGAGGTCAACATCGGCGAATCCTACCGCGACCTCTTTCATGCCCTGGGTATAGTTGCCGGTGCTGTCGTATCCCGCGAAGGACAGCGAGTAGGTGCCGCTGTTCCAGGCCTGGAAAACGCCGGTCCATACAGTGGAGAAGAAGGGGGTCATCTTGATGTTCCTGGTGCTGTCGCCCAGTGTTGCCTCGAAGATGGGTCCGACCCAGTCGTAGCCCGTCATTACCTCTGCTTCATCATCGAAGAGAGCGGTGTAAACGGTGATATACTGGGACATGACACTGTTCTGATGAATGGCGGCCTCGGTCTGGGGGGCGGTGTCGTCGTTGGAGATGTAGTAGAGCATACTGGTGGCGCCGCCGGGGTTGTTGTTGGTAACGATGATGTAGGTGTTCTCGTTGGCAAGTGTGAATTCGGTGTTGTAGAGGTCGTCGAATTCCATCACCGTTACCGCCTCGAACTCCATGGCGTCATCGTTGCAGGTGACGACCATGCCTTCCCATCTGGAATTGATGGGGTTCTTGGAACCCCTTCCATCGGTGTACTGTCCGTTGAAGTAGGTGGTCCATTCCTGGTCGTAGTCGGAGAACCTGCAGTACTGGGCAGCCCACACAGGGCCGTTCATGGCGCTCTGAATGACCGGTATTGCGCCGGTTATCGGATACGTGGTGAGGGTGAGCGTGAAGGCGGAACCCATTCCAGCGTGCGCCCAGTCCTCGTAGGTGGTTCCTGCGAGGAAGTCGTACTTGTAGATGCCGCCGGCGAAGTCGCTGCGGAAGTCGTTGTGGAGGTTGCAGACCAGCCAGTCGTAGTAGAGGGGAACCACGAGGTCGTTAACAGCGGTTTCAGGGTCGTAGGCGGGGTCGATGGCGTAGGCCACCGAGGCCATTCCCTGAAGAAGCTCGTTCTGGGCGATGTCGGCAAGTATGCCTTCGCCCTCCCGCTGCATCATGTACATGAGGAAGAGGAACTGCTGTCCCCTTGAGGAGGCGTAGTCCACCTTCTGGCTTCCGGCGGTTGCTGAGGTGAGCTCGAGGTAGGGTGCCTTGCGGAACTCCTTGAGCATGTCAGCGTGACCCCTGCCGCCGGGGCCGTCGGTGAAGCCGAAGACCTCGTACTGGGCCACTTCTGCCATGCCCCTGAGAAGCCAGGCTTCCTCGAGGGGATCGTTGTCGAACATGGCCATGTAGGAAAGACCGTTGGCCAGGTTCCACTGGCGGAGTGCCACCGCGCCTGGCATGGCGCCGGCGGTCTGGGTGTAGGGATGGATGTTAAGGTAGAAGGTTTCCATCTCTTCGCCCTCGATCTCGTAGAACTCCGGATCGATGTAGTACATGTCGTTCCTGGCGGAAAGGGCTCCGCCTCCGGCGTTGTACTTGGTGGGTATGGCAGCAAGGACAATGAGGACCTTGCCGTCGCCATTGATGTCTTCCGGTGTTCCGAAAACACCAGTAACGGTTCCCCACACCGATGTTTCGAAGATGCTGGTGAGCTCCGCGAAATCGGCGGGGTCAACCATGTTTTCGGCGGGATCGGAGCCCCACACGACCTTCGGTGTGAAAGTTGAATCAGGGTATCCGCCGACATTGTTGACATAACTGGTATCCTGTACCAGCCAGACAGCATGTTCGGTGATGGCTCTGCAGGTAAATTGGTAGGTTCCAAGTGGTTGTGCGAACTCCTGAAGGTCAGGAACCGTCACCATTACCTCGTCCCCCACTTCAAAGGCTGAAGCGGTGCCAACACCGAGGAGCGGCATCAGGAGCACGGCGAAGACGGCAAGGAAACCGACCTTCCCCTTTCCCGAAAATGTGTTCATTTGAACCTCCTCGTAACTGAGTTTCTTTTTTGCTTCGTATCTTTTTCTTCCGCCGGGCACCGAAGCCCGGCAAATGTCTTTTTCCCTGGCGGCCATGCTAGAACTCCCCCGGTGAATCGGAAGAACCGGATCCCCCGGTGCGGTCCACATTCTGAAGCATGCTCTGCCAGTTTGAATAACTCACTTCCCCGGATATGGTGGAAAAGATCTGGAGATAATCCCCGTTACCCATCAGGTCAGCGAAGACGAAGGTCTCCTGGGTCCCCGAGTATGTGTGCCATATCTCGTAGGGAGCCTGGGAGGTGCTGAAGGGGTTCGCTTCCACATCATCCGGTTCTCCGTACTTGAGGTAAACCCTTCCCCTGTCCGACTGCCAGCCTTCCTTTCCGAAGACGGCATATCTCGCGGCCACTACTCTGCATCTCTCGAGGAAGCCCTGGTGTTCGCCTGGTCTGGAATTCCAGTAGTTGTCGTAGTAGAGCACTTTTCCCTGGTCATCGAGGCGGCTGTAGAGCTCGTTTTCCTCCTGGCTCAGGAGAACGGTGAGCTCGTCGAGCCTTCTCCCGGTGATCTCGGATGTTTCCGGAACACTTTCCGCCGCGGCTTCTGCAACCTGCACGAACATCCGGTCGTTCACGCTGTGGAGCGTGTCGCCGTTCTGTGTGAAGATTACCGAAAGGGTGTAGAGACCCGGTTCCCTGAGAACGGAAAGGTCGAAGCTGTCAACGACAGCAACGGTTTCCACCCCCTGGGGAATCTCTACTGTTTCCGCGGGACGGCCGAACACCGGAACACCATCCGCATTGAGGATGCGGCTCTGGCGAAGCAGGGACGAACCTCCGAGAGAATAGATCTCCTGGTAGGTGTACATCATGCTTTCGCCGGGAACGGTGAACCTGGTGGATGCCGCGGGATAGACTATGAGGCTGCCCTTGAGCAGGGAACTTGAAGAACCCGGCTCGGCGGGCATGATGGTCCTGGCCATTTCGATATCGCTGAAATGACCGGGATCATCCACCTGCATTTCCCTCACTGCTACTCCCTGCCGGCCGTTGGCGCGGTCGGTTATGGAAACAGTGAGTGTCCAGTTTCCCGGAAGCACCGGAAGCATGTTGCAGCCCACCGCCGCGCCTCCGGAACTCCAATGGACATCGGTGTTCCAGATGTCCCAGGCTATTGTATCACCTTCGGCGCTCTCGAGGGCTATCTCGGTGGTGTACGCGCTCATGTTCCCTTCGTTCCGGGCAAGCTGCGCGATATCCAATTCCTGATATACCTCCAGAAGCAGCGTGTCGGTGCTGCCCAGGCTGAAAAGTGCCGTGTTAACGGCGAAATGAATACCGCCTTCGCTCATGGTGGCCGGTTCCCCGGCGAGGACGCCGGCGGCCGCCATTATCGTCACGAGAGCAGTGAGCCTTGTCATTGTTGTGACCATTCCTCTCTGGCATTGAAAGCCCTGTTCACCACTTCCCACTCTTCCACCAGTTCGTAGAAACCGTAACCGGTCTGGTCCACGAAGGCGACCCTGAGCGGAGGGGTGAAGTACTCCCATGTGATGTAGGGGTAGTCCGCCAGTTCGAAGGGGTAGTTGGCGATTATGTCCGGTTCCCCCATTTTGGCGAATACCACTCCCCTGTCGGTATTGATGCCCCTTACACCTGTGGTGGTGAATTCCCTTGAGATGTAGTCCAGCCTTCTGAGATACTCCTCAATGTATTCATTCCTCCGTGTGGCGGGGTTGGGGTCCCTTCGGTTCCAGAAATCGGCCATTACCGAATTCCTGTCACCGAGACCTCCGGCACTTGCGAGCTCGCTCAGCTCATGGGTCGAGGCGATGGGTCTGATGAGCTTTGCCGTCTCATCGGGATCGTCGCCCCATATGTCCCAGGAGTCGAGAAGGGTAAGCGAAGTGCCGGCGGATGCCACCACAAGCTGATCTGAAAGGGCGGCAACGGTTAACCGGTACCTGCCCTTTTCAAGACCGCTGAGAACCACATCGGTGGTGAAGGATACAATACCTTCTTCAGTTTCCTGGCCTTCGAGCCAGCCCTCGCGGACAGCTTCTGTTGAGCCGTCGAGGAGGGCGAAGGCTCCCCGGGGAATACCGGCGCCCTCGGGAACGTAGACGTTCCACGACACGCCGATGCGGCCGGATGCCCTTACAGGGCCGTCAGGTGAGAACCTGACCGCCCCGGAGGTCCAGAGGTAATCGCTGACGGAGTCAATGAAGACCTCTGTTTCCCGGCGGTTTACGCTGCCGGACTCCAGGTCGGTAAGGGTAACCGCCACCAGGTGTCCCCCGGGTTCCAGGGAACCGTACTCGAGAACTTCACTTATGGGAAATGGGCTGTTCACAGCATTGCCGCCCCTGCGCAGGAAACCCCCGCCGTCGATGGTGGCCGTTATCTCGTAGCGGACACGGGGACCCTCGGCGGTTGTCACCGCGAGAAGGTCGGTATCCTCTATGAGAACGGTTACCAGCGCGGAACCCGTGCCGTCAGCCGGTGCCGGAGACGAACTCCAGCTAAGGCTGAAACCGGTAAGGGTGATCAGGGCTGCCAGGGCTACTGCTGTCATTCAAGCCTTTCCATGGCCGGGAAGGGTAAACCCCTCCGGGTTATTCAAGCCTCTCGGCTAGAAAGAAAATCCGAGGCTGGCACGGTGAACCATTTCCAGCCTGTTGAAATCCTGATACGCGTAATCCAGAGTAAGGGCCTTGTCGCCCATGGGAACACGGAAGCCTACGCCGGCCGCCAGCCCCTCTTCGTCTGTGTTCACGCGGTATCCGCCCCTGAGGGCGATCATGTTGTTATACCAGTATTCGGCACCGATGTTGACCTGCTCGACATTGTCGTTGGGGTGTACACCGTCGACCTCTACGGTCATCTGGTGGGGGCCCTGGTCGACAACGTCCATGGCGAGACCGAGCTTGAAGGTCATGGGCATTGAATAGCCCTCGTATGACTTCAGTGAGTCGCTCCCGCTGTTCCAGTCGGTGGCCTCACCGGAAGGGGTGAGCTCGGGTCCGAAGTGCTGGATAGCCATTCCGATACGAAGTGTCTTGAAACCTGTATCGTAAAGGGTACCAAGGTCGACGGCCACGCCGCCTGCGGATACGTCATCCCAGGACTCGTGGACATACTTGGCGGTGAGACCTGCGCTGAACCGGTCGGTGAGCATCCGGCCGAAGGAAACGCCAACCACCATGTCTGAACATGTGAAGGTTTCGTTTCCGCTGGGGTTCTCCACCGTTGTGTAGTCCATGTCGCCGCTTGAAAGCAGACCGAACTGCAGGGCGAATGTGCCCACGCCGACCATCTCGTGGGTAACTATGCCGCTACCGTAGAGAATGTCGCCGTAGAGCTGTGTGCCTGAGAACTGGAACTGGGTTCCGGGAACCCTTACGAGGGCACCTGGATTGTAATAGGCTGCGCTGGGGTCATCGGCGGTTGCAACGAATGCTCCGCCCATGGCCACTCCGCGGCTGCCTACTCCTATTTTCAGGAACTGGGCGCCTGAGGTTCCCACCTTTGCAAAAGCAGCCTGAGCAACGGCCGGGAACAGCAGGAAGGCAACCAGTGCTGTTGCAAGGATCATGCTTGTTCGCTTCATGGTTTCCTCCCTTCTACTACTTAATGATTGCGAACTTATCAATCACAAAGTCGTCTGCGGTCTCTACTCGGTAGACATAGAGGCCTGTTACAACATCCTGATCATTTCTGGACACGAGATCCCAGAACTCGGTACCGTTGTTACCGGTGTAGTCACGATGCTCGAGGGTTATCACATGGTCGCCTGCCAGGGTGTAGATGTGGATGTCGCACATGGAGGGCAGGTTAATGAATGCGATCTTGTTGAAGTAGGTCTGTTCCCAGGCGGCGCTTACCTTGTAGGGGTTGGGAACGACGCGGACATTCTCTGTCCAGTTCGAATCGGTATCCCAGCGGGGAACCACGGGGATAGGTGTTCCCTCGAGGTTCTGCTTGTAGTTGCTCTTGGTGCTCTCAACGCCTGTTTCCGCGTCGAAGGCGGTCACCACGTAGTAGTAGGGGAAGCCGTTCTGTGCGGTGTTGTCGGTGAAGCTCCGCACGCCGGGCTCGGTGATGGTGGCTATGAGCTGGAAGTCGCCGGGGGTGAAGGAGGCCCTGTAGATGTTGTATCCGCCGAAGGGGGAGTAGGACTCTGCGTTTCCGCCCCATTCGATCTGGACAGCGTTGTCGCGGCCCTCGTAGAAAAGGATGGGTGTGGGGGGAAGGGCGGGAACGTCCCAGCCCATTTCACCGAGGTGATATGCGCTGAGGAGCTCGTCGGCTGCCTGCCTGGCGCCGTCGAGGCCGGCGTTCACAACCCAGCCGCCGATAACGAAGAGGCTGTCGTTCTGGTGCAGGCTAACCGGTCCCATTGTGGGAAGGAACCTGTAGTCGAACACGGGGTAGCCCAGGTTGAGTGGGTTGTCGTAGACGAAGGGCCAGGGGCCGGGGTTCGGAGCTATCCTGGCTTCAGGGGTGTTGGGGTTGCCAACCCAGCCTTCGAGGTAGGCGGGGCCGCTGAACTGGCCGTCTTCGTCGGGGAACACGCCCCACATGTAGTTGTATCTCTCGAGGTCGATGCCCGGGTCGCTCTCCCAGTTCCACCAGCCGTGGCTGAGGGGAATGGGAACGCCGTATACATCGATGGGCCTCTCTATGGTGCCGTCGGCCTTCTTCAGGTAGCAGTCAAGAAGACGCCATCCGATGAAACCGACGCAGGGATAGTCGAGGTCCTGCTCGCCGGAGTCGTCGATGGAGCTTCCGGGGCCGTCGCCGTCCCACATGGTGCTCATGTTCCTGGGGATCACCGCGTAGGTGGTGTCACCCACCACATGCTGCCAGAAGTTCTCCGGGCGGTTCCCCGCTGTGAACATTTCCATACCTGTACCCTGGTTGAGGGGGTAAAGGGTGTCTCCGCCGGCCACCTTGAACAGGATGGTGTAGTGGTCGGAAACGCCGTCGCCGTTCACGTCGTTGTCGGGAACGCCGTCGGAGGCTACATAGTTGTAGTAGTACCAGATGTTGTTGGGGTCGTCGGCGTCCAGCGGGCTGTCGGGGTTCTGCTGGTGGGTGTAGTCGTCCTGCTCGCTGGCGTTGGTTCCGTTCTGGAAGACGTACTCGAAGTCGGGGACTTCCGGGTCGCCGGAAAGCCAGATGGCATGTCCGTCGTAGTAGACCACGTCTTCGATGGCGGCTTCAACCGGGTCGGCGGTTGCGATGTCGCAGTCGCCCCTTACCGCAACGGTAAGGCCGTCGAGGGGCTCGCCTCCACCGAACTGGGGATGGTGGGTGAGAACGAACTTGTTGGCTATGAAGTTGTTGTAGCCCGGAGTACCCCAACTGTAGTTCTCTTCCCAGATCTGTATGCCGTACATGTCATTGGCGTCCTGGTAGCTGTTGTTCTCGTACCAGTCATCGTAGGCGTACTGTGTCTGCTCGAGGGCCGTGGGACCCGGAACGAGTTTTTCCATGGGGAAACCCTCGCTGGGCCAGAGTTCCCAGTCGCCGTAGTCGGAGCAGCTGGCGTACTTGCCGAACTCGCCGCCCACGGTGATTCCCTCACCGGCACAGGCGGTCCAGAAGTTGCCCGCCCAGAGGTAGGAACTGCCGGACCCGCCGGGCCATTCCATGGAAGGATAATTCGCGTCAGGGTCTCCGAATCTGCCGAGGTTGAGGAACGCGCTCCACACGTTTCCCAGATTGTGCAGACCCCAGACCAGTGAAGGTCTGGCGTCGGTGCCCTCGGGCAGTGAAACCTCTCTAAGCTCTCTTGCGAGGCCCGTGCCGACAAACACAAAGAGTGTAAGCACGGCGAGTGCAAGGAACCCTCGGCTCTGCCTGGTATTCCTCATACTCACTTTCACCTCCTGTCTTTTTCCGGGCCGGTTTTCTTTTGCGGCCCGAATCCTACAAATGTTGTGTGTCACACCCATATGACACACCCTAATTGGACAACTCGAAGTTGTAACTGAGCGAGGTCCACACTCCCACCGGACGGTCGTTGTTCCGTGCCGGTGACCAGCGTGTGTCCCACGCCGCTGAAATGGCGGCCTGGTCGAGGCTGTTCACCCCGCTCGAGTTGTAAAGCTGCACATCGGCCACTGTACCCTCGGCGGTTACATAGATCCAGAGGGTGACGACCCCTTCCACCCCGGCCTGTCTTGCAAGGTCGGGGTATGTGGGGGTGGGCCTGTAGGTGCAGACCGGAAAGACCTCCACCGCCATGAAGCGCGGGGGACCCATATCCTCGGACTGCTCGGTCTGACCCAGCTCGTCGCTCTGTTCCACCGTCATGGCTACCGCCAGGGTGGTGTCTTCGCTGAGGGACAGCGTTATGTCCAGCTGTTCCACTAACTCTTCCGTTTCCTGCTCCAGCTCTTCCTGCTCTTCCTCTACTTCCTCCTCCTGCTCTTCCACGGTGTCGTCGAAGGCTATGTCGGCCTCGACGGCCTCCATGTCGGAGTCGGTGGTTCTGGTTGACAGCCTTCCCAGCTCACTGGCGGGAATGAGCTCGAAGAAGATGATCAGTAACGCAAGGGCGACAACGACCCCCCACTCGAAGCCGAGGGCGGTCTGTTCTCTGCTCTTTCTTTCTGCGCTTGTAGTCATCTCACCCCCTCTATATTCCCGCGCCGGTTTCCCGGGCGTTGAACTGAATGCTGTACAACTCTTCGTACCTGAGAGCCCTGAAGAGATCCACCATAGACTCCATGGGGACCCTTGCGTCCGCATTGAGCACTATGACATCGAGCCGCTTGTTCTGCTCCCGCCAGAACTTGTCCGCAAGGTTCCTTACCTGCTCCGCCACCTGGTCGAGGGGCAGGTCGAAGTCTCCTATGCGTGAGACGACATCGCTCTGGTCATCCCCCGGGGTGACCTGCTTAAGCCACACCGTGAGGATGAGATTTTCCTTCCCCAGCTCACTCATTACCTGAGGGTGGGCCTGGGGGAATCGGATCCGGAGGCCGCTGTCATCCTTGAAGATGGTGGTGGCCATGAAGAAGACGAGAAGCAGGAAGACTATGTCCGCCATGGTTCCGGTAAAGATGTTGCCGGAGACCGTCATTCTTCTCTTGAACTTCATTACACATCACCTCCAAGTCTTTCCTGGATGGTTATGCCCGTACGGCTGACACCGTTGCGCCTTATCACGTCCAGCGCGGCTATCATGCCGTCGTAGTCACAGTCCGGGAAAAATTTGAGGATAACGACAAGCTCGCTCTCGCGTACCGCCGAGGCGATGTCCCCCTGTCTGGCGTCGGCCAGGACAAGGGTGTCGCCGAAGGCTACTTCTCCGAAGATCGGATCGGTTACTACCGGCGCGGCCGAACCCATTGAGGCACGGATAAGGCCGGGGCGGGTAATGGCGGTGAGGTTCTCCGCCTGGACCGCTGAATTCAAACTGGAATAGGTGCCCGAAGGCACACCCTTTGCCACTTCAAGGTTGTTCAGAAGACGGCTGGCCGTGGCCCCCATCGGTTCTGCCCTGTCCGCGGCGAGGGTCATTATTCCCTGCTGAAATACAGGATCGTCAAGGCTTACATCCTCACCGGCTCTGGCCCTCTGCAGCGGCCCATCGGGGGGAGCCTGGTCTATGAGGGCCACATAGCTCTCAAGACCCCACTGCTTGATGGTCATTACCAGCCTGTTGGTTTCGTCGATCACCACCTCTTCGGTGTTTTCATCGGGCTTCTTCGGCAGCGTGTAGCTGATGCCCTTCTGAACCTCGAAGGTGGTCGTGACCAGGAAGAAGATCAGCAGCAGGAATGCAATGTCGGACATTGACGCGTCTGGTATGGCGCCGGATGCCCGTGGTTTATCCTTGCGCATTCTCGCTCCTTATCACAGCTGCTTCAGATGCTCCATGTCGGCCAGCTGGTCGACCAGGAACATGCTTGCCTCTTCCATGTCGGTTACGAATCGGCCAATCTTGGCAATGTAGTAGTTATTCGCCATCTGGATGGGAATAGCTATCACAAGACCGGTGGCGGTTGTGATAAGGGCCTCCTGTATACCGCCGGCCACAAGGCTGGCGTCTACGTTCTTGGCTGCCGCTATCTCGCCGAAGGCGCGGATCATTCCCGAGACCGTTCCCAGGAAACCGAGCATGGGGGCTATGCTCGAAACAGAGGCAAGGACCACAAGCCCCTTCTCGAGGTGCGCCATCTCGATGGATCCAGCGCTTTCTATTGCTTTTTCAACATCGGTAAGACCCTTGTCCCGCCTGAGAAGCCCTGCCCTCAGTATTGCGGACACGGGACCCCTGGTTCTGTCGCAGAGGCTTTCAGCTCCGCTGAGGTCGCCCTTCCGGATGTATCCGCCAAGCTGTTCCAGGAACTTGTTCACATCAAGTTTTGCCTTGCTGAAAACAATGAGCCTTTCAACAGCCACGGCGATACCGATAAGGAGGGAAAGAAGGAGGGGCCACATGAAGCTTCCGCCTGCTATGAACAGGTCCTTCAGGTCCATGCTTGCGCTTGATGCGCGCTCCAGCTCTTCGCCCTCGGGGGCTTCGGAGGTTGCGGCGGCGGGTTCTTCCACCGGAACGACCTCTTCTTCCACCGTTTCGGCAACCTCTTCAGTGGTTTCCGTTGCTTCCGGTTCTTCAGCCTGAGCAAAGGCCAGGGGGGCCATGATCAGCAGAAGCACCAGCAGTATTCTATGCATATTGGTAATTCTCCTCATTTTAGCGGTTTCCCGCTGGGTCTGTGTTTACCACTCGAAGTCGATTCCGAAGCGGATTGCGCGTCTGCGGGCGTAGGCATCGGGCTGACCCGCGGGGCCTCTGGGGTCGTTGTCGGGTTCGCCGTCGCCGTCCTGGTCGGCATCGTACCAGGCTGTGTCCCTTATCTCATTAACATTGGTCCTGTTGAAGAGGTTCGTGACCCACACATAAACATTCAGGGAGGTGTCGCCCAGCCACCATATCTTGTTCAGCTTGGCGTTGGTGTTCATTGTGTAGGGCATCCGTCCGCTGTTGATGAGGGGGTCGGCGGTTCCCTGGGAGCTTGCGGTGTAGGGCATTCCGCTGCCGTAGTTCCACTGCAGTGTAAGGCCGAGACCCTGGAGCCAGCGGGTGTCACCCCATACCGGTCCTTCGCCCCTGGGGATGCGGAAGTCGAAGTTGGCGTTGACCATGTGGGTCTGGTCCCAGTCGAGGTAGCTCTCGCGCTTGGGAATGATCCATCCGGCCCATGCGTAGGTGTAGTTCTGTGTGGCGCTGGAGCTCTTGCCCTTCGCTATGGAGTAGGTGTAGTTGGCGTTGAAGCTTATGAAGTTGGAGGGGCGCCTCATGAGGCTGAACTCGGCTCCGCGGACATTGCCGTAGTCGCCGTTGATGTAGAGGTCGTAGGCGTCCACCGCTGTGAAGTAGTTCTTCTGCATGTCGACGAGGCCTGTGATGTCCTTGTAGTAGCCGGTGACATCCAGCAGGGTGAGGTCGTCGAACTGGTGCTTAACACCAACTTCGTAGGCGATGGTCTCTTCAGGCTCGAGGCCGGGGTTTCCCACTATGGAGAAGGCGCCTGAGAGGTCGAAGTTCGCGCCGTCGAACATCCTCATGAAGTCGGGAACCTGGAAGTAGTGCCCGTAGGTGAAGTGAAGAACATCGCGCTCGGTGATGGGGTGGCTGAAGCCCAGCCTGGGGCTGAGGTGATACTTGGCGCTTACGCTCACCGGGTTCTTGATGTGGTCGGGGTCGCCGCCGGAGGTACCCTCGTTGACAGGGTCGGTGAGGTCGGCGGGGTAGTCGTCGAAGTTGGGGTCGAAGTAGTCGAACCTGAGTCCGGCGTTAACTATCATTCCCCTGTACTCCATTTTGTCCTGGAGATATGCCGAAGCGGCGTGGGGGAACACATGCCAGTCGCTGAGGTAGATGTTTCCACCGGAGGCGGTGTCTACGCTGTACTCGTAGATGTCGTAGTACTTGCCTTCGATACCGAACTTCAGCTGGTGCTGCTGGTTGACCTGGTTGGTAACATCCAGCCTTGCGGTGGATATGGTGCTGTTCTGGTCGTACCAGGCGAACCTGCTGGCTCCGCTGCGGTAGAAACCGTTGGAGTCCTGCACCCTGTTCGGTGTGTAGTTCATCCAGTCCTCGGTGGTGAAGCCGTCGCCCACGAACCCGCCGTCGGGGTCGAGTATCCGGCGCTCTTCAGCCGAGTAGTACTGATTCAGCTTGAACTCCAGGAAGCTGGCGTCGCTGAGGGTCTGTGTGAGGGAGAAGCCCATGGAGTAGTTGTTGAAATACCTGTCAGGGAGGCCATAGCGGATGTCCTGACCGGGGATGACATCGCCGGTGAGTTCATCGACGAAGTCTTCTTCGAAGAGGGCGTAGTACCAGCCGTAACTGGCGTCGCCGCTGTAAAGGCCGGAATCCTGGTCGCGGTAGTATCCGCTGAGGTTGATCTTGGTTCTGGGGTTGGGCCGGATGGTGAGCTTCAGGTTTCCGTTGATCTGCTCGCTTCCGGTGTTCAGGTAGTAACCGTAGTTGCCCTCGCGTCCGCCTCCGTACTGGAGCCACTTGACGGTGCCGAAGAACCTGACATCGCCGCCTACTTCGAGGCCCATGGCGGGCAGAAGTATCTGGGTGATGGGTTCAGGGCCGCCGAGGGAAGCCTCGAGGTCGAGCCTGGCTTCCGCGAAGCCCGCGGGCTTGTTGTTGCCGAACTCACGGAGGGGCCGGCCGTCCTGGCCGTCGAACCTGCGTCCAGCGTACCAGGCGCCGGGGTATCCCCATGACCAGTCGTCGGCGAGGCCCAGGGCGGAAAAGTCGTTTCCGTCCATGCTGATGGAGCCGTGGAAGTTGTCTTCGCCCTCGCGGGTAACAACGCTGATGATACCGGACTGGGCGTTGCCGTACTGGGCGCCGAAACCGCCGGTTATCACCGATGTTTCCGCAACAGCGGCGAGGGGAAGGCTCTGGTCGGTGGTGTTGCCGTTGGGGTCGACCTGGGTGACGCCGTCGACCATGTAGGCGACCTCGCCGCCGCGGCCGCCGCGCATGTGAAGCTGGCCGTCGTCGACAACACCGGCCTGCTGGTTCACCACATCGGTGATACCGGCAACGGGCATTGTTCTGATCTCGTCGCGGCTGACCACTGAAACGCTGGAGGTAACACCCCGGAGGATCATGCCTCTCTGGTCGGTTACCGTGATAACGGTGCTTCCAACCGCTTCAGGATTAAGCACGAAATCCATTCGGGTGGTCATGTCAGCGATGACACTGGCACCCTGCTGGGTCTGCTCGCCCATACCCACCATGCGTGCCTGGAGATCGTAATTTCCAGGCTGCAGGTTGATGATGAAATACTCGCCGTTGGGATCCGTCATTGCACCGTAGGAAGTACCGACGACCATCACAGTCGCGCCGACAAGCGGATTTCCGTCTGTGTCGGTTACGCGACCGGCGATCTTGCCGGTAGTTGCCGCGGTTGCAGCAAGGGATACAAACAGCAAGAGTGCGAGCGAGAACATCGTTGCTCTTCTAAACACTTTGCAGCTCCTTTCTCTTGTGCTACAAGCAGTGCATGAAGCCGACACCCGTTCCAGGGTGGTTCGATGGTGCCGGTTCAGCACAAACACTACATGTTGCCACGACCCCCTCGTGGCAACCTAACACATTACAGCACACCAGCTTACGGTGTACTAACCTGTTGTCTAACAGTCCTTTCCTGCTTTGAGGATACCTAAGGGCTCAACCCGTGTCAAGAAGGCGTTTTCAGCCCAGGGGAACATCCTCCGGGCGCCGGAGTATAAGTGGCTGATGCGTCCATATGTATCCCTTCATGGGGCAGTGTTCATTCCCCGGGGATGATTCCGCCCCGGCAAACCCGCCCAACGCGGTGTGTTCCCGCCGGGCCGCGGGAACCCTTCTCAGAACATCCGCTCGTAGCCCACCGTGATGGCTTCACCGCTGTCGTAGAGCCAGTTGATGTAGTCGAGGGGCACTATGTTGCCCTCGCGGTAGCGGCTGTTCCACTGGTAAGCCCCGGAGACCCGGTTGCCGCCGAAGGTGTAGTCGAAACCGCCGCTGAGGCCTATCCCCATCTTCATGGCCCCCTCGGGCCTGTAGCCGCTGATGCCCATGTAGCCATTGGCTCCGGGGAAGATCCAGGGCAGCCTCGTGTAGGCGCTCACCCTGAGATGGCTGCCGTCCATGAGGCCCGCTTCCGTTCCCAGGAAGCCGTCCTTCAGGAAGGGGAAGGAGGAGGCGGCCCCTATTCCAATGTAGGACTGGTACCTGTCGTCGCCGCTTGTGTATGTGGAGTAGACCCTTGTTATGCCCATGTCGGCGCTGGCCCCGGCCCTTATTGCGAAGGAGGAAGACTCCCAGGAGTCGTAGTAAGTGGAATCGAACTGGCTGCCGCCGTTGACCCTGTTGGAATAGACGACGGACTGGCCGCTTCCGAAGCGGTAACCCGTCGAAAGGCCAAGCCTGAGAGGCCCGGCGTGGCCTGCGATGGAAAGAAGGGCTTCGCTGAGGTCTCCGGTGCCGTCGGCTACCAGGGTCTTCCAAAGCTCCCTGTGGTTCTCGGCAACTTCATAGTACACCTGGGCGGTTGCCTTCATCTCGTACTGGGCAACATTCGCCACACCGGCCCCGGCGGTGAACCCCCCGCCCAGGGGAACGGCCATGGCGGCGGAGCCCCGGGGGGACATGCTGCCAAGGCTGAAGCGATAGGGTTCCTTACAGGTGTAGTGGTAGTAAATTTCCTCCCGCCAGCCGGTGCCCCATCCGCTGAGGGAAACGCTTGAGCCCTCGGCCCCGGCCAGGGCCGAGGGATTCGTGAAAATGGAAAGGGCGGAACCGCCCATGGGCAAAGTTGCCCCGGCCAGGGCGGCGCTCTCCGGGCTCAGGCCGCTGACCCTTCCTCCTTCACCGAAAAGGTCCCAGTAGCCATAACCGAAGGCAACGGTGCAGGCCCCAAGCAGAACGATCATACATCTCATCTTATCACCTCCATTATTCTTCCTGAATCAGGATATTACAGAATCGAAGTGAAGTCAATGGGGAAAATTGGCCAAACAGGAAAGTACACTGCTTACTCTAAGTCTTCAGGTTACATAAAAATGGGGCGGAGCCCTGTGCCCCGCCCCGATAAGTTCAATCCGTTCAGTCGAGGTCGTCAAGGGTAACGGTGAACACGTTCTCGCTGATGGTCGGGTCGCCGTAGTCCTCGGCGTCAACGGAGATGAAGGTGTAGGTGTCGCCGTCGACATCCTCAAGCATGATGTCGAAGAGTTCGGTTTCCCAGGCGTAGTCGGACAGGTCGAAGTAGACCGTTTCGCCGTCGGCCATGATGTCGCTGCCCAGCCAGTCGGTGCCCCATTCGTCGTCGGAGCTGTAGCTTATGTAGGCGAAATAGATGTCATATCCCGTGGCGTTGGTTATCTCGAAGTACTGCCCGAAGGCGGCGAAGGCGAGAAGAGCGAGAAGGGCGAGGGTAAATTTCATTTCTATCCTTTCGTTGAGGGAAGATGCGGGGCGGAAACCCTCCGCCCCGCGGGAACTTAACTAGAGGTTGATCCCCATGGTGGGGAGCCAGTCGAAGAGCAGGAACTGCGTCTGACCGATAAGCAGACTGATACGGGCCATCACCGTGTATCCGAAGCTGGCTCCGAAGGCCACCATGAGAATGGTGATACCCACATTGGCAGCGCCACCGGTGACACCCTCGTGGGGCTTGCTGAAGAAGAAGTACACCAGGCCGCAGACCACACCGGTAACCATGATGATGTTGCTGACCCAGGCGAACCAGCCCCCGCCCTGGCTGAGTGTGATGATGGTTCCGTTAACCTGGGCCAGGGCGTTGGTCTGGAGCATGGCGGTCATGCTGAGACCGGCGCCGGTGCCCACGATGAGCGCCAGGGAAAGACGGCTGTAGCCGGAGAGTTTCGGAATGAGCCTGAAGAGCATGAACAGGCCCAGAACCCCGGGGATGACCCAGATGGGCTGGAAACCCCCGCCGGTGGGGACCATGTTCTGCCACCAGTTGGGCACCAGAACGTTCATTATGGTGTAAATTACCCAGTAGCCGGCGCTCATGCCCACGAAGAGATGTTCCGCGAACTTGTAGAAGGGGTTGTCTTTGTAGAGAAAGCTGTACAGGCTGAGGGACAGCAGCGCCCCGAGCCAGATGCCTATCACTTCCCAGTTCATCTCAGCCCTCCCTTCTTCTCCCTGGTTGAAAAATAGGCGATGTTGCCGATTATGATGAAGAGCATTATCACCAGGTGCGCCACGGACTGGGCCGCCATGCCCGGGGTTGCTGTTCCCGGGGCGGCGTTGTCCTCTTCCATGCGTACCATGGTCTCGTAGTCAGCGGCTCCCTTGAGGCCGCCCAGGAGCCCCACCATCTGGCCGGTGCCCAGATAGGGGTAGAACTGGGGGGCACTCACAGCGGTGCAGCCTCCGCCTATGGGGATGTTGAACCTGTCCCCGGCCATCATTACCCAGGCGGGTATGCCGGGGTCGCCGGCGGAGAGGGAGATTATCATGTCGAAGTCCCCAAGCTTGTTCACCCCCTCCATCACCGGCATGTCGGCGATGGGGTTGCCGTCGTAGTCGTTGGGGAAAACAGTCTGGATGTTGCTTCCCATCCTTACTATCAAAACGCCTCCCCCGGTCTTGTATCCCAGGTTGACCCAGTCCACGTACTCTTCCCTGCCGAGGCTGTCTCCCACCGACCTGAGGGCTTCGTTACCCAGGCTGACCCCCATGGGCCACAGGGCCATGGACACTATTTTCAGGTCTTTGGTCATTATGTGCTGGGCCAGGGCTACGGCCATTGGCTGAAGCTCCGGCATGGTGGAGGGGTCGTAGTCGAAGCTGAGGAGCACCCTGGAGCCCTCGGGGAGGGCTTCTATGGCATCGTACAGGTCCTTGCTGGGGCCCTCTTCAATGGGTATGGGAAGGTTCATCCTGAGTGCCAGGGGAAGAATGACCGCAAGGGCCATGAGAAGGAATATCACCCTGCGATCCACCCTGCCAAGCTTTTCCGCTATTGTGGCCATCAGTCCGTACCTCCCAGATAGCTGCGCTCGATGCCGAAGATCATACGGAGGGAAGTGGCGACCATTCCCATTGCGGCGCCTATCATCACCGCCCGCTGTCCGGCGAGGTTGGGCACCTGCATTATCCACTCGCTGACCAGGGGTATCTTGTTCCATATCATGGAACCTATGGGAACCCTGCCCAGCATAACGATGAAGGCGCTGGCCAGAAGCAGAGTGGCCCGCCAGTTGCTGGCCCTGAAGGCCCTGAAGGCGGCGCTGGCCACGAAGAACGCCAGAAGGCTGAACATGGTGGCCCCCATGGGGACCATCATTGTGGTGAACATGAAGTCGAAGGGCCTGCCGGCCTCGATCCCCATGAAGAGACCGGTTATCACCATGGCGGCGAAACCTGCAATGGTGACAGGGCTGTACTTCCAGTTCCTGGCCCTGAAACGGATCTTGTGTATGTGGACGGTGAGAAGGTTCATGGCGCCCAGGAAAATGGCGAAGCTGGCCACTATCATGTACCATTCCTGGAGGCTTTCACCGAGGGACTGTGTGGCGGGAACGAAGAACTGCAGTATCATTATCATTCCGGCCACGAAGGTGATGGTCAAAGGTATTGCGAGCCTCACTTCACGGCCTCCTATTCAACTCTGGTTATGGTCCTGAGAAAGTCGGCAACCCTTGCCGCCGGTTCCCAGGCCTCGCCTATCGTGGCGGTAATAACACCAAGTACTATCACTATCATGAAAAAGAGCTTCGCCACATCCTGGCCCCGGAGGCTTCCAAGGAGCTTGGGCTCTTTGGACAGGTAGGCGCTGGCGGCGAAGAGTTCCTCACCTATGAGGGTGTAGTCGCAGGCCGCAACGAAGAAGGGTATCTGGCTGGGCATGGCGGTTCCTGCTATCTGGATGGCGCCTACGCCCCTTCCCGTTTCAGCCAGGATGAGGCTCTCGGCATAGAAGGTTCCCAGCATGAAAATGGCCGCGGGCCTTTCCCTTACCATGATGCCGTCAACCCCGGCGGCGTAGCCGAACTGGTCGTCGGTGAGGTAGTTGATGCTTTCCTTCACATAGGCATCGGGCCTTCCCGCCTGGATGTATGAGGCCTTGACAACTTCCTGGGCAACGCTCATGACAACGGAGCGGCAGGTGGGGACCATGAGGGGCGAGCCGTACTCGGCGGTCTTGGCAGCCACCCTGCCCAGTATTACCATGCTGGCGATGGTCTGGATGTCGTCCATGTCCATTATGCCCGGGATGTAGAGAACGGGGCGGCCCATTTCAGTGGCCCTTCCAACGGCGTCCTCCACAGCGGTGAGACCGGCTATCCGTCTTATGAAAAGCTCTTTACCCTTCTTGCCCTGTTCGATGTAGTACATGATGACCGCGCTGATGATAGCAAGAATGATAAGCATCCCGACCCTGCCGGTGTGCATCCACTGAACCGCTGGAACCGCTGAGACCACCGGCCCGGCGGCGGCGGCGACGGCCCCGAAGTAGGGTACTATGCGGTATGAGTACTCCACGCCGTTCTCTAGCTCGTTGTCGGTCTTCCTGCCGTTGATCGGGGCCAGGGTGGCAATGCCGTGCCACTCCCCGCCTCCGTCCATTCTCTGAAGCACCATGGAATCCGGGAGGGCAGTTTCCACCGCCACGGTCCATGTAAGGTCTATTCCCCCACCGGCGTCGTTCGGCGCATCAGCCGCTGTCATGGACTGAATGAAACCGCCGGTCCCCTGGGACCACGCCGCCCCGGCCATGAGAACAAGGGGAAACAAGAAAAGCACTTTTCCCATACTGAACAACCCCTTTCGATTAATAACCGATAATACCGAACCCACAACCCCGATGCAACAAGGCCATCCGTAAATTTGACAAATAGATTGTGTAAACTATTGTTATGTTTGCTTTTAAGCATGATACTCACCTTCCCTTCTGGCGAAAACGGGAGCGGTGCGGATATATTCGCCGGCACCCTTCGATGAAAGGCGATGGAATGGATCTTCTGATAAGACCGGCGGAGCCAGGGGACAGGGCGGACCTGGCCGAAATATCCAGAACCACCTGGGAGGGTCACGATTACCTCGAGGGGGTTGCCGACAGCTGGCTGACCGACTCCGGCTTCATAGTGGGGGAGCTTTCCGGAAGGGTGGTGGCCTGCGGAAAGATCAGCAGGATGCCCGGGGATGTGGCCTGGCTTGAGGGACTGCGTGTCCATTCTGAGTTCAGGGGCAGGGGGCTTGGCAGGGTCATGTCGGACAGGATCCTGGAGGAGGCACTGAGGCTCCTTCAAGAGGGAAGGTTCACCGGCATAGAGTTCTCCACCTACATCAACAATCTCGAGAGCAGGGCAATGGCGGAGAGGCAGGGTTTCAGAATAACGGAGCTTTTCCATGTGGTGGGCATCGAGGACATCACTCCCCCTTCCACACCCATGGAACTGACCCCGGTGGACATAACGGCTGAGGATCTGGCCATCTACCTGGAGCACGCCCCGTGCGGGTGGAAGTACATCCATGCCCGGGAAAAGGACTCCCTGGCCTGGCTCAGGGCCAACGCCGGGATCTGGCAGACCCCCGGAGGGGTTCGATTCCTGGCCTCGAACAGGGATATGGAGATATCTCCCCTTTCATCGGCGCTGACTGATCCCGGGGAGTTCATAAAAGGCGCTCTGTCCCTGGTTGCATCCATGGACAGGGACTGCGCTGAGATAATGATCCACGATTCCCACGGGCATGTTATCCGGGCAGCCCTGAATGCGGGTTTCTCCTACTGGGAGGAGCCGGGCACCGCGAACATACCGGTTTACAGGTACTTACCCCGGTGATGTGAAAGGGGGCGCCTGAGGCACCCCCTTCCATCCGATGAAGCCGCCGTCAGCTTTCTATCAGCTCGACATTGGCCCTTGGTACGGTGTACTTGCTGCCGTCGTCGAATTCCACTTCAAGGATCCTGACCTTTGCCTCGGAATCCACAACATGGAGTTCGAAGGGCAGGGACGCGACCTTGCCTATCCTGCCGAAGAAGGGTGCCCGGATACAGCGTATGAGGCTGCCGATATCCATTGCCCCGGCTTCCTTCCCGCTCTGGACGGCGCTGGTGGCGCTGGAATCAAGCGGGACCATGATCTCCGGCCTCATTACGCCGGCGCGGATCTGGGTGGCACCGTTGACACTGGCAACCATTCCCTCCCTTTTCCGGAGAAGCTCGAAGGTTCCATGGGCCATGTTCATCCTGCCGAACCCCTCGGTGAGTATCAGGGTGAGGCCCTTCTTCTCGTGGCCGGTAATAGCCACGCCGAGGTCGTAACCAAGCAGGTCTTTCAGGTCCTTGTCGTCGAAGCCGCCCACCACGATGGCCCTGACCCCGACTGAAACGGCCTTCTTGAGCACAGCGTGGCTTATGTAGCTGCCGCCTACGATGACCTTGTTCCTGCATTCCTCGGTTATCTTTTCGAGGGTTATCTCTTCGTTGGGGGATGAGCATACCATTTTCAGCTCTCCCCTTACCTCGCCGCCGATGCCGAAAATGCCCTGGACGAATGTGCAGTGGGCTTCCACCACCACCCCTTCCCCGGGGAGCACCTCGGTGACGGTGCCATGGACATAGCCGTCGATCTCAACCGGGATGGGCGGTTCACGAAGAACTGCCTGGCCGGTTATCTCGTTGAAGCTCTCGAAAACGCCGTCGATGGGGCTCTTAACAGTGTTCCTGAACCACTTGCCGAAGAGGCCCTTGCTCTGGGCCAGGGGCTCGTCGGCGGCGATGGTGTCGCCCTCCTTCTTCAGAAGAAGTTCGAAGATGTCTGATGCGGGAACACCGAGAAGGTTGGCGATGTTGAACATTTTCACATTGCCCGGCAGTTCCGTCCGGGCCACGATGGTGTCGGCATTGACCACATCGCCCTGCTTCACCAGGACCTCACCCTTCAGGGGAAGCCTTCTGGTCTTGGTGACATCGGCCACATCGGCGACTCTCAAACCTGGTGTGTATGCGAATGCCATTATTTAACACCTCCCATGCTGAGGAAGCGTTCCGGATATGTGTTAAGGGTCTGTGACCAGGTCTGGAGGTCCTTGACCCTTTTTCCGTGATCCTCAGGAAGATTGAAGGGCTGCCTTCCACGGCCGTCGAGGATAACACCGACAATGCCGCCTTCAAGGTTGCCTTCCCACTTCTCGCCGGGGCCGCTGCCCACATCGAGACCCTTGATGGGCGTGATGACCGTTTCGGCCTTCTCTCCCACGGCAAGGGGGATGAGCTTCATTTCACCGGGAAGTATCTTCTCGGTGCGGGTGGTGCCGTCGGGCATTTTCATGGTCACCTCGGCGAGGTGAGAAGCCTTTTTGAAAGCTCCGGCGGGGGCCACGCAGTGACCCAGCCTTATGAGGCAGTCGTTGTTGAAAACCTCCACCGCCGCCTCGGGATGGACCTCGCTGAGAACGCCGAGATGGGGCATCATGAAAATGGAATCCACCGCAAGCATGGTGACGCCCTCGGGGAGGAAGCTGTCTATAAGCATGTGGGCTGTCTGGCTTCTTCTGGGAGCGTGGCTGAGAACGCCGCCGGACCCAATGAGAAGGTCGAGTTCCATCATGTTCACAAGGGTGGCGCCGGTCTGGGTCTGTTCGAAGGCGTCGCCTATGGTCCTTTCCTGGGCAACGCCCTTGAGACCGGTGGCGAGGTCCTTGTGCTGGACAAGGGCAAGCCTGAGGGCCTCACGGGCAATGGCCTGCTCGATGATGAGCTCCTCCAGCTCCTGGGGGATGGTGGTGGGCCTTATCATCTTGTTCCTGATGCGGTTCCTCAGGTCGGCCTCGTCCATGTGGAAGGGAACCCATCGCATGACATTGTCCATGCCGGCGCTGGCCAGGACATTGCTTACGGAGTAGCTCATTCCCAGGTTCGCGCTGACGGTTCGGTTGAAGACCGGTTCGCCGTTGCTGTCGAAGACGCTGAAGACATCGGTGGTGGCCCCGCCGATATCCACCCCCATCACATGGATGTTCTCCTGTTTGGCAACCCTTTCGATGAGTTTCCCCACCGCCCCGGGGGTTGGCATTATGGGCACGTTCTCCCACTTGCCATCGACATAGTGCCCGGTCCATTCCATGAGCTTGGCGTAGCCGGGTGCCTGGGCCATGACATGCTCCATGAACAGTTCGTGGATGATGTCCCTGGCCGGGCCGAGGTTCTCTTTTTCCAGGACGGGCCTGAGGTTGTCCACTATCTTGAGCTCGACGGCGGTTCCCAGTTCCTCGGAGACCGCTCCGGTAGCCTTCTGGTTACCGGCGAAGATCACAGGGAGCTTGAAACCCACGCCGAAACGGGGCTTCGGGTCCGCCGCCCGGATTATCTCCGCCAGCTCGACCACATGGTCGATGGTTCCGCCGTCGATCCCCCCTGAAAGAAGGATCATGTCCGGGCGGAGCCTTCTGATGTCGGCAACCTTTTCGTGGGGGAGCCTTCCGTCGTTGGAGGCAACCACATCCATCACGATGGCGCCGGCACCAAGGGCAGCCCTCTGGGCGCTCTCGCCGGTCATGGATTTGACCACGCCGGCAACGGTCATCTGGAGACCTCCGCCTGCGGAAGAGGTGGAAACATAGAGATCGACCCCGTCGCCGGTGCCCTCCCTCACGTCCACCCCCTCTGAGTCCTGTTTAAGGAACCTTCTGCCCTCGAGGTCCTCGATCTCTCCAACGGCGTTGAGAACACCCTTGGTAACATCCTCAGCCGGGGCTTCGACGGTTGTCGGAGCCTCTCCTCTTCTTGCGAGACGGTAGCGCCCCTCCTGGTCTGAGTACTCGATGAGTATCGACTTGGTGGTTGTGCTACCGCAGTCGGTCGCCAGTATCGTTCTTACCCTGTCTGCGGCCACTGCTTCTCCCTTCACTTTCATGCGTCGGGTTCATCCCCGCCCCGGCGGAAAAGCCTTCGGAAAAAGGATCTGCGGCGAAGCCGCCTTTTTCTCCCTGCTTCCCGCTTCAGCCTGAATGCCTCCGCGTTTTCTTCCTCTATTGCCACTGTCAGTTTTTCAATATTATCGCGGTCCTCTATCATCCTTATGAATCTGTAGTAGTCCCCGGACTGCACGATGAGTGACACCACCGGGTTGGCGAAGACAAGCATCTGGCTTCCCAGGAAGGACAGGGGCTTGATGGACTCGATGAGCATAATGGCCGGCACCGTCAAGTCCCTCTCGACTATGGTCTTCGCTATCTTTCTGCACAACCGTTCGTAATCCTCCGGTGTGTCCTGCTGGAAATCGTCAGGCTCCAGCCCTGGTCCGAATAAACTCAAGGACTTCCTTCCTGTTCCCGGAATACTGAACGCTGAGACCCCTGAACTTCGCCAGGCGGGTGGGCTCTTTGAATGGGCTCAGCAGTACTCCGTGGCGGTCGGGGACTATGCTGCGGACTTCGCTCCATTTTCGCTTCTCCTCCCCGAATGGCGACTTTTTCCTGACCCCGGTGGCATCCATCGTGAAACGAACGGGAAGGAAGTAGCTCCAGAGGGAGAGGAATAGAAGCCCCAGACCCACTACTCCCCACCAGATGTTCTCCATGACCAGGGCAGCTCCCCATGAGGCGGTGACCATGATCACCACAAGGGCCACCGTGGCGCCGGGTCTTTCCCTCATGGGCAGGGAGACCCATTCGAGGGTCTCCCCTTCAGTGCCGCTGTTCAGTTCGTCTTCAGGCATCGACAGGCTCCACCAGAATGAGGTCTTTCACCGCCTTCACCTCGTCGAGCCTCAGCACCGGTGTGTTCACAGGGGCGTCGGTTACCAGATGAGGTTTTTCCGTGGATTCCTCGGCGATGGCGATCATGGCCTCCACGAATTCGTCGAGGCTCTCGAGACTTTCGGTTTCCGTTGGCTCTATCATAAGGGCTTCCTTGACGATCAGCGGGAAGTAGATGGTTGGGGCGTGGAAGCCGTAGTCAAGAAGCCTCTTGGCTATGTCCAGGGTCTTTACCCCGTTCTTTGCCATGGCGGCGCCGCTGGCCACGAACTCGTGCATGCAGGGGCCGTCGTCGTTGGGTACTTCGTAGTAGGGTTTAAGCCTTGCCTTCAGGTAGTTGGCGTTGATAAGGGCCACGGTGGAAACCTCCTTCAGCCCCTGTCCGCCCAGGGTCCGTATGTAGGCATAGGCCCTGTAGAGAACCCCGACATTGCCGTGGAAGGCCAGGAGCCTTCCCATGGACTTGCCGGAGAAATCGTTCATCTCGAATCCCCCGGGGGTGGAACTGACACCGGATGCCGGCAGGAAGGGGGAAAGGAATTCCCTGCAGCATACCGGTCCGGCGCCGGGACCTCCTCCCCCGTGGGGGGTGCTGAATGTCTTGTGAAGGTTGAGGTGACAGACATCGAAGCCCATGTCGCCGGGACGGGCGATACCCATCATTGCGTTCATGTTGGCGCCGTCCATGTAGTTCAGTCCGCCGGCTTCGTGGATAATTCCGGTTATCTCGCAGATGCTGCTCTCGAATATCCCCAGTGTGTTGGGATTCGTCAGCATGAAGGCGCAGGTTTTCTCTCCGGCCTTTTTCCTGAGGTCCTCAACATCCACCCTGCCGTGCTCGTCGGACTTCACGCTGACCACCTTCAGCCCGGCAAGGGTGCTGGTGGCGGGATTGGTGCCGTGGGAGGAATCGGGCATGAGAACCTCGTTCCTGTGCCCCTCTCCCCTGTCCTCCTGCCACTTCTTGATGAGCATCAGACCGGCGAACTCCCCCTGGGCTCCGGCGGCTGGCTGAAGGGTGACCGACTCGAACCCTGTTATCTCACAGAGATACTTCCCCAGCCTGTGCATGAGCTCCAGGGTTCCCTGGACCATGCTGTCCGGTGACAGGGGGTGTATTCCCGCCATGTTCTCCATGCGGGCAAGGTACTCGTGGAGCCTGGGGTTGTACTTCATTGTGCAGGAACCCAGCGGGTAGAGCCCCTTCTCGATGTGATAGTTCAGGGAGGAAAGCCTCACGAAATGCCTCATGACCTGATTCTCGGTTACCTGGGGAAGACCGATGGGTTCTGTTCTTCTATACCCGTCGGGTATTGGAGTTTCCGGTACATCGAGACCGGGAAGGGAAACACCCGTGAGCCCCGGGCGGCTGTGGCTGAATATGGTTCTTTCCATTACTTCACCCCCTGAATGTGGTTACTGAGGGCCTGGACAAAACCATCGATCTCCGCTCTGGTCCTTTTTTCCGTTACGGTGAAGAGCATGGCTCCCCCCCCGAGACCGGGAACGGGTAGTCCGGCGAGGTAACCCGCCCGGGCCATTGCCCTGTCGGCGGCCTCGGCGGAGACGGGAAGCTGCAGGGCGAACTCCCTGAAGAACGGGGTTTCGAAGACCTCGGTGACGCCCTCTATCTCCAGGAGCTTTCCGTGGAGATAATGTGCCTTGTGCCAGCACTGCTCGGCGATGTTCCTGAAGCCGGTCTCCCCGGTGAGGCTGAGATAAACCGCGTTGGCCAGGGCCATGAGGGCCTGGTTGGAGCAGATGTTGCTTGTGGCCTTCGCCCGCTTGATGTGCTGCTCGCGGGTCTGGAGGGTGAGCACATACCCGGTGTTGCCCGCGCGGTCCTCGGTTCTGCCCACGATCCTTCCCGGCATTTTCCTGAGGTATTCGGTGCTGGTTGCCATGAAACCGACGAAGGGACCTCCGTAGCTCATGGGAACTCCCATGGGCTGGCCCTCTCCCACGACGATGTCGGCTCCGAGGGACCCGGGGGCCTCGATGGCTCCCAGGGCCACGGGGTCGGCGACAACCACCAGAAGGCCCTTGTGGCGGTGTATGAAGTCGGCGGCGGCCTTGACGTCTTCAATGAGCCCGAAGTAGTTGGGATACTGGATCACAAGGGCGGCCACTCCCCCCTCGGCAAGTTTCCCGGCTCCGTTGAGGTCGATGAGCCCGCTGTCGAGGAAGGGGACCTCGTTAACGCTGAAATCGCTGTTGTCGAGGTAGGTGTGCATCACATCGATGGTTCTGGGATTCAGTGAGCCTGCGGTGAGTATCCTTTTGCCGCCGGTGCACCGGATGGCCATGAGGGCCGCCTCGGCGGCGGCTGATGAGCCGTCGTACATGCAGGCGTTCGCCGCATGGCAGCCGGTGAGCCTGGCCATCATTGTCTGGTATTCGAAAATGGCCTGGAGGGTCCCCTGGCTGACCTCGGCCTGGTAGGGGGTGTAGGCGGTGAAGAACTCGCTTCTCGTAAGTATGTTGTCGATGGCGGCGGGTATGAAGTGGTCGTATGCCCCGGCACCCCTGAAGCAGATCAGTTCGGCGGCGGTGTTCTCACGGGAAAGCCCGGAGAACTCCCTGCGGAGTTCGAGCTCGGATGCCGGGGGAGGAAGGTCAAGCCCGCCCTTGAAACGGAGGCCTTCGGGGATCGGGGAGAGAAGGTCCTCAAAACCGTCGGCTCCTATGACCTCCAGCATCCGCCTGCGCTGTTCCTCGCCGTTGGGAACGAAGATGCTCATTCCCTACTCTCCTATGTGCGCTTTGTAATCGTCGGCGGAAAGAAGCTCGTCGAACTGTGATTCCTCGGATGCGGTGAAGGCGAAGAGCCAGCCACTTCCGTAGGGGTCTTCGTTGACCAGGGAAGGATTCGACTCGAGTTCGCCGTTGACCCCGGTAACCTCTCCGTCCATGGGTGCGTAGAAGTCTTCGGCGGTCTTTACCGCTTCAAGGCCGCCCACTGCGTCGCCCCTGGTGATATCGGTTCCAGTTTCGGGGAGCTCCGCCATCACGATCTCGCCCATTTCATGCTGGGCGTGGTCGGTGAGGCCTACTATGTATTTGCCGTCTTCCCTGCGGACCCATTCGTGGGTTTCAGTGAACCGTACGTTCTCCGGGATATTGCTCATTGTATTTCTCCTTTTATTCGGATGTTATCGGACTATTTCCTGCTGCCTTCGGTGTAGAACGGTATCTTGACTATTTCGAGGGGGATCCTTTTCCCCCTGACCTCGGCCTCGAGTTCATTTCCGGTTTTCTGGAAGCCCCTCTCCACATATCCCAGACAGACAACCTCGTCGAGGGCCGGAGCAATGGAGCCGCTGGTAATGACCCCCACCTTTCTCTCGCCGCTGAAAATGGGGGCGCCGTGACGGGGAAAGCCCTTTCCGGTTACCTTCATGCCCACCAGGTATCTGCCGGGTTTATCAGCCTTCTGCTGCTCTATGAACTCTCTTCCTATGAAGGGCTTGTCGGTCTTCAGCTTGAGGACCCAGGAAAGCTTCGCCTCCACCGGTGTGGTGCTGTGGTCGATATCGTTGCCGTAGAGGGGATATCCAACTTCAAGACGGAGGGTGTCCCTGGCGCCGAGCCCCACGGGCATGATGCCGTACTGCCCGCCCTCTTCCATAACGGCGTCCCAGACCGGGCATGCGTCGGGGTAGGAGATGTAGATCTCGAAGCCGTCCTCGCCGGTGTAGCCGGTCCTGGCGATGAGTGCCTTGACACCGGCGAAGGTCCCGGTGCAGTGCTCGTAGTATCCTATTGAGTCGAGATCGGCATCGGTGAGGGCTGCGCAGACATCCTGGGCCCTCGGCCCCTGAATGGCCACCAGGGCCGTTTCGTCGCTTTCATTGGCAACGGCGACCTCGTAGCCCTGGAGATGGCTCTGGACCCAGGCCCAGTCCTTCTCGAGGTTGGCGGCGTTAACCACCATGAGAAACTCCTGGTCGGATATCCTGTAAACGATAAGGTCGTCGACTATTCCGCCGTCGGGGTAACACATGGTGGAATAATAGGCCTTGCCGTTCTCCACCTCGGAGTCGTTGGTGAGGAGATTATCAAGGAACGCCTGTGAATCCTTTCCCGTAACCCTGAACTCGCCCATGTGGGTCAGGTCAAAGGCACCGACACTTTCTCTTACGGCCATGTGTTCTTTTTTGATAGTATCATACTTTATAGGCATGAGATAACCTGCAAAAGGCTGGATGGTTGCCCCCAGCTGAACATGACGGTCGTAAAGTGGTGTTTTCTTGTTCATTACTTCCCCTTTTCGGGATTAACTGTTAAACAAATAATGTATCCTATATTGTTATACACGAACAGTTAATTTAGCCAACAATTGGAAGAAATGCAAATGTCGTTGACCGGGGAGGATGAAGGAGATATTTTCGGCTTTGAACAGCCCGGGGAGGTATTCATCTGACCACAATACCCATTTCATCCCGCAAACTTTCGGTACTGCGCGGAGAAGCATCGGGGAACCCGGCGGCCCTGGAACAGCTCTGCATAGAATCCGCTGTACGGAAGTGGCTGGGCGCCGGGGGAATCCCATCATGGAGGAACCCTTCCCCGCCGGGGCCGGGATTCGTCACGGGTCCGTTCCGATACGGCATCATGCTCGCCGGGGGAAGCCGTCTCCTGGCATGTCCGCTTAACTCGCTGCTGTCATTCGACTACATCGCCGCGGCGAAATGCTTCGCTGTGGTTGCCGGGGAGACAGCGGGTACCATGGAGAGTGTCGAGATAGCCGGTGTTCTGCCACTCAGGAACATCCCTCCCGGAACTGCCCCATTCAGGCTCTCAACTGATCTGCTCGAGTCGCTGGCTGCCATTCATGAATTTGTAAGGAGACCATCAAGCCGCATTTTATCATCATTGATATTCGGATTGAGGCTGATTATACTGGGAGAGCCGGATGCCCCCCCGGAAGGCGCCGGTGGTATAAGGGCATTCAAGCCGGCGGAGGGAAAGCCGGGGGAGGTGTGATTTGAACCAAAGCGGCCTTTCGAACGTCGGCGTTCCAGAACTTCCCTTCCTGGAGCGGCTCTGGAATGTCTCCACCGGAGCCCTGATACTGTGCGATTCCCGCAGGACCGTTCTCTCCGTGAACCAGCAGTTCACCGATATGTTCGGTTTCACAGGCGAAGAAGCCATCGGGGCGGACATCGACAGCCTGATAACCCCCGCTCCCTGGATCGCCGAATCCGACAGCATTTTCAGCCTGGTCTCCGGCGGCTGCCCAATGGCGGTCACCGTGGCAAGGCAGAACGCCTCCGGGGAACTCCTCAGGGTATTCCTCACATCCGCGGCGGTTCACCGGGATAAGAGGGGTTCCGGGATCATCTACATACTCAAGCCGGTATCACCGGAGGCTGAGAAGCGGCGGTCCGATCTCATACCCGACGACAGAAGCCTGAAGGAAGCCTTCGAGAACTCCTGCGAACCATCCCTGATAACCGACGATGCCGGAGGGATCCTCAGGGTGAACTCCGCCTTCTCCGCCGAGTTCGGCTGGAACAACGACACCCTCCCCGGCAGGAATGTATCCGACTGCCTGATACCCGGCTCCATCCTCCCGGAGGCCGGGTACATAACCGCCATGGCCCGGACCGGGCGGACCCTTCGTCTTGAAACCACCAGGATGCACTCAGAAGGCGGGGAATCCATGATAAGCCTGATAACGAAACCATCATCCGGGGGAAACGTTTATCGTGTTTTCAGGACCAGGGACTCCATTGCCCTCACCGAAGCCGCCCTTCTGAAGAAGAACCGTTTCAGGGGCTGCCCCGGCGGCAGCAATGGAATGCTTTTTCACTGCAGGACCGACAGGAACCGCACCATGGAGTTCATCGCACCGGGAACGGCGGCGTTCACAGGATACAGCGAAGAGGACATGCTCGGGGGGAAGACCCATTTCGGCTCCACCATCCATGAACTGGACAGGGAGGTGGTGCTTAAAAGTATTCAGGATTCCCTTAAGGAAGGAACCGACTACAGCATTACATACAGGGTGAGAAAGGGCTCGGGCCAGATACTCTGGGTAATGGAACAGGGCAGGGCCTTCAGGGCGGGAAAGGATTGCGTTGACTTCTGCGAGGGCTGTGTGGTGGACATTACCGGAAGCATGGGTAAGGACGAGCCGGAATCCAGGGCCAGGGAAAGGATAGAAAGCCTTCACTCCGTGGCCGGGGCCCTCCAGAGAAGCCGCTCCGCAGGCGAGATATACAGGATATGCGCCGATGCCGGTCTATCGATACTCGACGGCGTCTGCAGCTGCATCTTCATGAAGGACGGCGACCGCATGAAAATAGTTGCCTCCGCCGGCCGTGAAGACTACGACTGCGGACCCGACTGCAGCCTTGGGATGGCGGAGATCGCCATGCATTCCTCCGGCCCGTGCTATTTCCGTTCCCGGGACAGCCTGGAAAGAACATGCCCGGCGGGAACAGCCGGTGTTTGCTTCAAGCTGGGCAGGAACGCGGTCTTTCAGGTGATATCCCGGAGCAGCAGGGTATTCGGCAATGTGGATACCAGGATACTGGAACTGCTTCTGGGCTACACCGAACAGGGGCTCAAGCGCATCACCCTTCAGCACCAGCTGATCAACCAGGCCCTCCACGACCCCCTCACCGGCATCTACAACAGGAACTACTTCAACCGGCTCATACAGCTTGAAGAGCACAGGGCCCGGCGGCTGGACTCGGCCATAAGCTTCATCATGGTGGACATCGACAACTTCAAAGTGATAAACGACCGTTTCGGCCATCAGGCAGGGGACCGCGTCCTGCAGGAGGTTGCGGGAATACTCGAGGGCGTTCTTCGGAAGACCGACACCGTTCTGCGCTACGGCGGCGACGAGTTCCTGATAATCCTCACGAAAATGACATCCGACTACACCCACATAGTCGAAGCCCGTATCAACAGGGCCATGGAAGGGGCAAAGGCCCTGGAAGACCTGAAGGGCGAGAAGATCAGTGTTTCCATGGGGCACGCGTTCTGGTCCCCCGGCGGAAGCGAAACCATCGACGAGATACTGAAAACAGCGGACATGACCATGCTGGAGAACAAGCGGAAAAAGGCTAGAACACCGTAATATCGAACCCGTCGGTGGTTACCACGAAGGTGCCGTCCTGGTCGGTCCTGTACACCGGGATCCCCCTGCTGGAAAGCCTTTGGAGCAGTTCAGGATGGGGGTGCCCGTAGGTATTGCCTGAACCCACCTCTATGGCGGCCAGTGAGGGTTCCACAGCGTCCAGCCAGGCATTCGAGGTGGCGTCGCTGGAACCGTGGTGACCTACCTTCAGAACATCGGCCCTGAGCTGCTCGGGGGTGTAGTGGGCAAGGACCACTTCCTCGCCGTCGTCGGTTTCCAGGTCTCCTGTAAAGAGGAATGTCACCTCTTCGTAGCTCAGACGGATAACGATGGAGGCGTTGTTCATGCTTCCAGAGCCGGGATAGCCCTCGGGGTGGAGTATCTCCACCTGAAGGTCGGGATCCCAGTTCAGTGTCATTCCCCTCTGGCCGACAATGTATTCAGCCCCGGAGGATGCCACGGTCTCGAGGAAGTATTCGTAGGCGCCGGAGGCCTCTCCTGTCCAGCCGCAGTCCCACACCTTGTCCACGGGCATGGCATCGATAACATCGCTGAGCCCCCCTATGTGATCCGAATGGGGATGGGTGGCCACGATGCCGTCGAGGCTGGTTATCCCCAGGCTGTCGAGGAGGGGCAGAATCCTGTCCTCTCCGCAGCTCCAGTAGCTTCTGTAGTCGCCTCCGTCTATAAGGTAGTTGAACCCGCCCGGGGTTCTTACGAGCATGGCGTCACCGGAAAGGGAACCGTAGGATGGATCGATGAAGAACACGGTGAGATTGTCCGGCTCGTTCAGGGGAATGGTAATGCCCTCTTCGTTGCTCCAGGCGGAAAGACCGGCGGTGTTCCTGGTCTCCAGGGCATACCAGTAGCTCTCCCCGGGGACAGCGCTGATATCGGTGAAGACGTTCTGCTGGGAACCGGAGTCGAGAATGAAGGCGGTGTCGGCGACTGCGGGGTTCGATTCTATTCCCGGAGACAGGCTTCGCCAGAGGACATACTTGTCGAAGTCGGAGTCGGGGCACTGGTTCCAGCTGGCGTATACCGCAGTGTCGGCCTGGAGGCCGATGCTGAGAACACTGGGGGTGGGGGTGCCGGCGGAGTCGGTGGGGGATGTTCCGCAGGAAAGCACGATGACCGGTATGGCAAGTGCCAGTATTCTGAAAATGGATCTCATGGGGCTCCCGTCAGTTATCTGCCGCCTCAGGGGCTTACCGGCATCACCGGAGGCTCCCCGTCGTGAACCACGAATATATTATGGAACTGCTGGAGAAGCCTTCTTGAATCGTCACCGAACCGTATTCTGAACTCCGGGTCGGAGGAGACCGCCGTGAGCGATTCAGCTGTGCAGATGGCCGTCATCATCCAGTCCGGAATGGAATACACCGCAGTTAGGGCAAGGGTTCCGTCGTCCAGTATCTGCCTGTGGTGGGACTGGCTTTCCTCAATGAGGAATGGGATCTCGGTGAGGTCGGCCACGATGCTTATGAACCCTGTGCCGGTTACCACAGGAAGCACACCGGACCCCGGATGAGCCATGTCCCCGGCTTCTCCCGAGGTGTACCCCGGCTGGGCCCTGCAGCTGAAGACCACCTGGTATTCCTTGTCCACGCCGCCGTCCTCAGTCTTCAGATACACCACCACCGGCCGCATCTCAAGGGCGACGCCGTCGGTTTCGGTGACGCACCCGACCAGGGTGTGCCTCCGCCACCCGCCGCTGGAAGCTATCTCCACCGAACCGCCTCCCAGAAGGGTACGGCTTGTAAAAACGGTGTCCTGCTCCGCAGGCGGAGCCCCGGAACCGTCATTAACTTTGGCGGTACACCCTGACAGCACGACTAAAGACATGATCGATAACAGTTTTTTCATGATAAATCCCCCTGTAAGGCCATCCGTAAATTTGACAAATAAGTCCGGCATCCGATTATACCACAATGGATTAAGCCTGTTCCACCCCCGGGGGGATGGATTATGTTCAGACCCCGGGAGGAGTGAAAAATGAATGTGTTGACCTTAACGGTTCTGGCTGCCTTTTCGTCGGTGTTCTTTCAGGATGACTTCAATGACGGCAGCGCCGACGGCTGGTTCACCGTGGGCCCTTCCAACTACATGGTGGAGGAGGGCAGGTACCACTTCAGCGGAGGGGGAGCCGTGAACGACGCCACCTCCTACCGGGGAGACCTGGGGGAATGGATGAGCACCGCCGACTATTCCATGGTGTCCGATTTGGAGATAGACGTGGGCACCTTCGGCGGAATGCTTCTCAGGTATGACAAGGATGGCGGATACAACCTCATGCTGGTTCTCGGAGTGCCCCAGCAGAAGCTCATTCTCTACAGGTGGCACTTCACATACATAGAACAGCTGGACAGCCACCCGATGCCGGTGGAGGAGGGCAAGACCTACAGGATCCGCTTCCAGTGCCAGGGTGACAGCTTTGCCGGACGGGCCTGGGAGCCGGGGGAAGAGGAACCGGAGGACTGGTTCGTTTCAGCAACGGACACCCTCTCCCGGCCCGGTGCCGCGGCGCTTTTCGCCGCCGGTGTCTTCAAGGGAGATGAACGGGTTTATCTGAGCTGTTACTTCGACAATGTAACGGTGGAAACACCGGAGCCCTGGCGGCTATCCCAGGTGACCTGGGCGGGAATAAAGCGGCTGCTTCAGCCCTGACCGTTGTTGTCCACTCCCCACTGCAGAAGATAGAGGTTGTAATAGATCCCCCTCTTCGCCAGCAGCTCCTGGTGGGAACCCCTCTCCATTATCCGGCCGGAGTCTATGACAAGGATCTCATCGCACTTCTGAATGGTGGAGAGCCTGTGGGCGACTATTATGCTGGTGCGCCCACGCATGAGGGTCTCTATGGCGTGCTGTATGAGCTGCTCGGTGGTGGGGTCCACATTGCTTGTGGCCTCGTCGAGGACCAGTATCCTGGGGTCGTGGGCCAGGGCCCTGGCAAAACAGACCAGCTGCTTCTGGCCGGTGGACAGTGTTGCCCCCCTTTCGGCCATCACGGTATCGAAACCCCGGGGCAGCCTGTCGATGAAGTCCGTTGCCTGCACAAGGTCGGCGGCCCTGCGGATCTGCTCCAGGGACATCCCGGAGCTGAGCCTGATGTTGTCCGCCACGGACCTGCTGAAGATGAAGGCGTCCTGGAGGACTATGGAAATGTTCTTCCTGAGGGTTGCCGTGGAATGGTCCCGTATGTCCATCCCGTCGAGAAGTATCCTGCCTGAGTCAACATCCCAGAACCTTGTCAGAAGGCTGATTATGGATGTTTTCCCCGCACCGGTGGGGCCGACGAGGGCAACGCTCCTGCCGGGCTCTATGGCAAAGCTGATGTCCCTGAGGACCGGAGTGTCAGCTTCGTAGGCGAAGTTGACCCTTTCGAGCTCAACCCTACCCAGCAGCTTTTCCGGGGGAAGGGAAGCGGAGGTTTCCACTATTTCCGGCTCGGTGTCCATTATGGAGAAGATCCTCTCACTGGAGGCCATGGCGCTCTGCATGATGTCGAACTTCTCGCTGATGTCGGAAATGGGCCGGAACATCTGCTGCACATAGCTGATGAAGGCAACCAGAGCACCCAGGGAAAGGGCGCCTGATATGGTGCTGATACCGCCGTAGACCAGCACGGTTGCGGTTCCGATCTGGGCCAGCACATTGATCACGGGCCTGAAAACTCCGAAGATGTAAAGCTGCTTCATGCTCGCCCTGTAATAGTTGTCGTTGATGCCCAGATATCTGTTCAGCCTGGCTGTTTCCTGCCTGAATATCTGAACCACCTTGACTCCGGAAACATCCTCGGCGATGCTGGAGTTCAGCTCGGCAAGATACTTCCTTACGCTTCTGTAGGCCTTTCGGGCCTTCACCCGGAAAATTGCCGACACAACGGCGAAAAGGGGCAGCACCGCAAGTGAAACCAGGGCCAGCCTCCAGTTCATGACAAGAAGTATGGCGATGATGCCCAGTATGAGGAGTATGTCCTTCACCAGGTTCACAAGGACCGCGCTGAACATCTCATTAAGGGCTTCCACATCGTTGGACACCCTTGTCACCAGCCTTCCAACTGGATTCTTGCTGAAAAAGTTCAGACTGAGGGTCTGTATGTGGTTGAAAAGGGCGGTGCGGACATCGTACATGGACCGCTGACCCGCTATGACCAGGGTCATCACATGGCCATAGCCGGCGAAAAGGCTGAGGATAAGAAGACCTGTGAAGAACAGTGCCAGCCTGGTGATGCCCCGGACATCCGCTGCCCTTATGTCAAAAAGAACACCTGGTGGGATCTTGCTGAGGTGTGCCTCGGGCACTATCCAGTAGTCGCCTGTGGTCCATCCGGTCTGATCGTCGAATCTCTCAGGTGGAAAGAGATAGAAGGTTTCCCTTGCCAGACCGCCTCCGATTTCCAGTTCGTGGACCACCGCTGGGTCCATCTCGTCAAGGGAGGCTTTCCTGAGGAAGACCGAATCCGGAGTGAGGCGGATGAAATCCCCTTCAGCGGGCTCAAGGCCCATCACCCTGTCGCAGGCGGCGGGGGTATCGGTGTAGACCTGGTAAAGCTTGGCCAGGTACTTGTCTATTCCCTGCTTGGTTATGTAGGGAAGGAGCAGCTCCACCCCGGTGGACAGAAGCATGAACAGCATGGCCAGGAAAATGAGCTTCCTGTGGGGACCGACATACTTGAGCAGCCTTTTTACAAGCTTCCAGTCGTAGCCCTTTCCCTCTATTGTGTCGTCGATGAAGGAATCTCCGCCGTGACCGGGAGGCATCAGCTATCACCCCCTTCACAGCATTTCTCGGCTTCCTCCTCTAGCTGCTGCATTCTGTAAAGCTCGGCGTAGAAGCCATCCTTCCGGAGGAGTTCGCCGTGGGTCCCGCTCTCCACCAGTCTTCCCCTGTCGAGGACCAGGATGAGGTCGGCGTTCTGAATGGTGCTGATCCGGTGGGCGATGATGATGTTCGTGAGGCCATCTATCTCCCGCTTCAGCTTCTCCTGGATGGCGGACTCGGTTTCTGTGTCGATGGCGCTCAGTGAATCGTCGAGAACAAGTATCCTGGGAGAAACCGCAAGGGCCCTTGCAATGGCAATACGCTGCTTCTGCCCTCCGGAAAGGGTTACGCCCCTCTCCCCCACCATGGTTTCGAACCCCTTGCTGAAGCCGTCGATCTCCGATGCTATCTCCGCTATCTCCGCCAGGTATCTTATCTGTTCTTCGGGCAGGTCTCCGGCACCGAAGGCGATGTTGTCGGCTATTGACAGGGCGAAGAGAAATGTTTCCTGGGGAACGTAGCCGAAGAGCCCCCGGACATCGGATAGTTTCCGCTCCCGGACATCGGTTCCCCCGATGAAGACAGTTCCCTCGGGGGGATCGTAGAGCCTCATCAGGAGCTCGACGAGTGTGGTCTTTCCGCTGCCGGTCCGGCCGACGATGCCAAGGGTGGAGGATGCGGGAATGCTGAAGGAAATTCCGTTCAGCACACTGGTTTCGGTTCCGGGATAGGTATAGGAGAGGTTCTTCACCTCGATGGCGGGCTCCGGCTCCCCGGCCACCGGCCCGTCGGCGATGTCCGGCCTGGTGTTCATTATCTTCTCGAGCCTTCCCATGCTGGCGGCGCCCCGCTGGAGCAGGTTCACCACCCATCCTATGGCCATCATGGGCCAGGTGAGCATGGCCAGGTAGCTGGCGAAGGCCACATACTGCCCAAGTGTTATGGACCCGCCTATCACCGCCCGTCCGCCAACCATGAGAAGGATGGCGCTGCTCATCATTGCAAGGCCCATTACAAGGGGCTGCATGAAGCCCCATATCCTGGTAAGCCTGATGTTCTCGCTAACGCACTTCCTGGCCTTCTCGGCGAAGAGCTCTCGCTCGGACTCCTGGTCTCCGTAGGCCTTTACCACCCTGATGCCGGAAATGGACTCCTGGGCCTTCTCGGAAAGACCGCTGAAGGCCTTCTGAACCGACTGGAACCTGTCGTGGAGCATACCGCCGAACTTCATCATGAGAAGGGCTATCAGGGGAAGGGGGATCATTGTGACAAGTGTGAGCTTCCAGTCGATGAGGACCAGCATGACTATACTGGCGGCGCTCATGAAAATGGCGTCGAAGGAGGCAATGGTGGCCATTCCGGCGGCCATTCTCACCGCGTTGATGTCATTCACCGCGTGGGCCATTATGTCCCCCACCTTGGTGTTGTCGTAGTACTGGGGAGGGAGCTTCTGCAGATGGCCGTAGAACTCCGCCCTGAGGTCTTTCTCAAGCCTTCTGCTTGCGCCGACGATGAATATCCGCCAGAAGAATCGGCAGAATGCCATTCCAAGGGCGATGGCAACGAGATAAAAACCCATCCTCCAGGCGAACTGAGCATCGGCGGTGCCTGCGGCGAGGCCGTCGATGAGCCTTCTGAAAACCTGGGGTATCAGAAGCTGCAGGCCGTCTACACCGATCAGGGCAAGTATGCCTCCGAACAGGGCCTTCCTGTGCCTGAAGATCCTGGAGTAGAGGTTCCTGAGGCTGGACCTGTCCAGTCTGGAACCGCCTTTGCTTTGCCGGGACAAAAAACCACCCCCGAAAAATGGTCAAAGAAAGCCGAATATAGACCCCGGCCGGTGGAAGGTGTTAGTTCGGGCCAGCTGGAAGGCTTCCTAGAAGTCTTCCCCTTCGTCGAGGCTGAGGAAGGAATAATCGATCACGTGGATCTTCCGGAGATCCTCCCGGACCGAATAGCCCTCTTCCGTGAGCCTTCCGGTCACGGCGGTGGTCATGCCGTAGTCCGGTATCATGTCGTAGGCAAGCTCACCCACGAGGGCGAAAACCTCGCCGGTGGAATCCTCGGTGATTATCACCGTTTCCGATCGGGTTCCCGCATGGAGAACCTCCACAATGCCGGTTATCCTTACGGTGTCATCCCGCCTCGATGATGAGGTGCCGCAGGAGAAAAGGGACAGTGACAGCACAGCGGCTGCAATGAACGTAATGGTGTATCTCATCGGTCTTCCTCCAGAGACAGGGGTTCAAGCTCACTGAAATCTACAAGGCCGCTGTCGGCAATGATACCCCATCCCCCGGGGCCGGACCACCGGGAGAGGGCTCCGCTGACATCTTCCACCGTCATGGTCCTCATGGAGTCCTGAAGGCTGTAATAGAAGCGCCAGTCGCCGGTGGCAAGAAAGCCGGAACCCATTGTGAGGCACTGGGCGTCCATGGACTGTCCCCGGATGCCCTGGAGGGTCCTGTAGCTGTTCGATACCCCGGTGACCAGTGACTGGTCGATGTCGCCGGAGGCCACCCTTCGGAAGACCCCGGTCATAAGGGCTGCGGCCTCGGCGGGACTCTCGGTGCTCACATACATGTAGCCCCAGTTCCTCCGATAGTAGTCGGTGGCCCCGGCGTATGTTGCGTAGGTAAGTGCGTGCTCGGTCCGAAGGACCTGCCACAGGAGTTCGTCGATAACGCTGCAGGCGATGGTGAAGGGTGCAAGGTCCGGGTGACCCGCCGGGGGGGCTTCGAACTTCACCACGCAATAGGCGGTGAGGGTTTCGCAGTGCTCCAGCACCAGTGTATCCCGGGCTATTCCGAAGGGGGGTACCCCGGGTACGGTGTCTTCTCCGCCGGGGACCAGTCCGAAGGTTCTCTCCAGCATCTGCTGGAGCTCGCCGGGGGGTGTGGGTCCGGCGTGAACAAGAAGGATGTTCCCGGCCCTTACCCTTCTGCGAAGCCATGAAAGGACATCCTCCCCGGTGAACCCGGCCACGGTTGCGGGATATCCTTCCGGCCTCAGTGTGTATGGATGCCCCTCACCCATGAATCCGCTGTTGCATGCCAGCCAGATCCTGTTGTCTGGGTCCTGGAGTTCCGCCTCGAGACTCGACTCCATGGAATTCCTCACCCTTGAAAGGGCAGCGGGGTCCAGCCGGGGGTTGAGGAGGCAGTCGGTGAAGCCGTCGAGGAGTAACGGGAGGTCTTCACTGAGGCACTTGAGGTGATATCTGGAGTAATCGTAGTTGTATGTGGCGTTCCACCGGGCAAGGGTGAGGTCCATTATCTCCCGCCACCGGTGGTCGGGGAAACGCCCGCTGCCGGTGAGGGCCGATTCAAGGGCATAGGCCTCGATACCCTGGGTGGATCCATCCAGCAGGGATGATCCCCCGACAAGGAACAGGCTGACCCCCTCCACCTCTCCGTCGGGCATGGTCCTGGTAATGACATGTATGCCGTTGTCCAGCTGAAATTCCGTTACATTGTCCGGAACGGCTGAAAACCACAGCAGTATCATGAGAAGCATCATTCCCTCCACTCTCCCTCCGGGGTTACCAGGAACACCGCCGATGGTCTGTCCCTGACCCAATGGGCCAGGAAGGCCTGGACATCTTCGGGTGTTACGGCGGCCAGGCTATCCGGATACTCCAGGTAGTAATCAAGCCCTCCCCCCTGAACCCACCAGAAGGGGATGGTCTCAGTGGCCATGTCCCGGCTTGATTCACGGCTGAAAAGCCTGGCACGTCTGAGCTGCTCCACCGAGGTGCCTATGCCCCCGGGTGTGAAGTAGTCCTCCCTGAACATGTCATCCATTTCAAGGCGGAGGAGTGCAAGCCCCTCGTGAATGCGGGAGGGATCGATGGTTCCGCCGAAGGCTATCACCGGCTCGAACCTCTGGGAATGGTAGCTTGCATACACGGAATTGAAGGGGCCATTGGTGACAAGGTCGGTCTGGAACTCCCCGGCCATCCGTTCCATGTACTGCCCCCATACATCGGCGGCGTAGGTCCAGTTGCTCTCACCGGCCATGGAGGGGCCCGGGAAGACGACCCTTATGATGCCGGTGCCGTCTGGACCGCCAACGGAAACCAGTGTGTCCTTCTCTATGCTGATGTTAAGCCCAAGGGAGTCGTAGTTGCTTCCGCCGCCGTATTCCCACAGGCCGAAGAGGTCGGCGGCGGCGGAACCGGCGGCGACGGGGTCCACATCGCCGGTTATTATCAGGGCGGAATTGTCCGGTGTGTAGTAGGTGCGCTGAAACTCCAGCATGGTCTCCCTGTCCGCAGCCTGTATCACAGCGGGAACGCCGATGGCGCTGCTTCTCCAGGGTTCTATGGAAAGCACCAGGTCCTGGGCCCTCCAGAAGCTCCAGTAGGGGCTTGATGTGTTCCTGTTGTACTCGTTCAGTATCACAGCGCGTTCCCTGGCTATCTCCCCGGGGTCGAAAAGGGGGGTCGTGATGGCGTCGAACATGAACCTCATGCCCTCTTCGAAGAGATCGGAGGATACGGTAAGGTAGTACTTCACCGATTCGTTGGAGGTGACTCCGTTCCTTATCATTCCCAGTTCCCGCATTCTCCGGTTGTAGGCTGTCTGATCGGGAAGGGCGCCGTTGCCCTTGAAGAACATGTGCTCGTAGAAATGGGCCAGTCCGTCGGTTTCAGCGGTCTCGCAGGTGGCCCCGGTCCGTACGGTGACGCAGATGGTAACCACCGGTGAGGAGTGGTCCTCACCTGTGATGACATCGAGGCCGTTGGATAGCCGGGACACCTGTAGGGAAAGCCCGGTGAGGATCATCAGGAATATTCCGCTGATCATTGCGGTCCTTTCGAGTGTGCCTGGAACTGACATCAGAATCAGCTTTGATTATAAGAAGGGCTGCAAGTCTTAACAGCTGCGGAGGAAGAACTCATGAAGGTAAACCCCACGGTACAGAGCCATGTCCATCTGTGCCAGACCCTCTTCCGGGGCATGGCCGAGGGAAGGACCCTTCTCCCATGGCTGGAGGAAAGGATCTGGCCCCTGGAGGCGGCCCACACACCGGAAACCCTTGCAGTATCTGTAATAATGTCACTGAGGGAGATCATTTCAACAGGTTCAACCGGTCTTCTGGACATGGGAAGCGTGGAGCACTCGGAGGTTACAGTGGGTATCCTCCGGGAAGCGGGGATCAGGGCCGTTGCGTGCAACGCCCTGATGGACAGGGGCCCCGACTGCATAGCGAAACCCCTGACCTGGCTGAGGAGTGAATCGGAGAGGGTTCAAAAAGCCTGCGAAGACCGTGTGAGCTACGGCCTGGCGCCCAGATTCGTTCTTTCCTGCGGCGAGGGCCTGTGGGAATGGCTGAGGTCCGAGGACCCCTGCACAATACGGACCACCCATGCAGCCGAGGCCCCGGGAGAAATGGAAACCCCGGTGATCAGGGATGCGGGAGGGAACATCTGCCTGCTACAAGAGCTGGGATTCCTCTCCCCCGCCACATGCCTTGCCCACTGCGTTCAGCTGCAGCCAGGGGAGGTTGACATCCTGGCGGGAACGGGAACGGCGGTGGTGCACTGCCCATGGACCAACCTGAAGCTGGGCAGCGGGATAGCCGATGTGCCGGCGCTCCTTGAAAGGGGAATAACCGTCCTCCTTGGAAGCGACGGAGCCCCGTGCAACAACAGGCTTGACCTCTCCGGCGACCTCAGGCTGGCCATCAACCTTGCCGGGGTGAAGGGCTCTCCCTCGGGTATATCCATTGACAGGTGGAACCGGATGGCGGGCTCCGACGCCGCAGTTCTCTATGGATTCCAGGGTTTCGAGGATGACACAGTGGAGATAGCCCTCACCGGCACCGAAGAAGACGAATACCAGTCCACCCCCGACGGAGGAAGGTATCTTGCTGAAATACCCCGGGCAGGACGGGTGAAAAGGGTCACATGCGGAGGAAGGGTGATATACGAAATGGGTGAGTTCCCCACTCTGCCCCCGCTTCCCATGACGGTGAAGCAGGCCAGGGAAATAGTGTGGGACCGGGCCCTCAGCCTTGGCATGAAACCCTGATGAAAACCGTTGCGGTGGCGGTTCCCAGGCCGGTCTGGAACACATATTCCTACACACTTCCCGAGTCGATGCAGGGGGGAACGCTGGAGGGCTGCAGGGTGGTGGTGCCCCTGGGGGGAAGCCGGGTTGCCGGGGTGATCTGGCGGGAGGATCCTGATATCTCCGGAAGCTACAGGCTGAAAAGCGTTCTCGAACGGCTGGATTCCAGACCCCTTCTTCCGCCATCGGTGGTCTCCCTTCTGAGGTGGGCCTCGGATTACTACATGGCTCCACCGGGAATGACGGCGGCGGCGGCGTTCCCCCCTGGAATGCAGGGCAGGGCGGTCCGTCTTGTTCAGCTCGAGAAGGGCTCAAGGCTCTACCGGCTGTCCGGTGGCAGGGTGGTGGAGTACCGCCTCCTGAGGGACATGGCGGGGAAGGACACCCCGGTTGACAGGATACTGGCGGAGGAGGCCCAGAGCGGCCTGGCGTCAAGCTGGTGGAAACCGGAGAATCTGCCGCCTCCGCTGAAGGTCTCCATGATAGAGCCCCTTGCCGAACCCGGCGCCCTGACATCCGCCGGTCAGTCACTGAGATCCACCGCTCCGAAGCAGGCCGAGATACTTGCCTGCCTTGCTGTTACCGGAACTGTACCCAGAACGGAACTGCTCCGTGCTGCCGGGGCGGGGCGAAGCTCCCTTGAAAGGCTGAGGGAGCTTGGTCTTCTCAGGGAAACGGTTGTGGCCGTCCCCAGGGATCCGCTGCTGTCAAGGCTTTCCATGGACGAGAAACCTCCTCCCGAACTCAACCCCCATCAGAGGATGGCACTGGAAACCATAGGCGGCCCCGGCACCTGCCTTCTTCACGGTGTTACCGGGAGCGGCAAGACCGAGGTCTACCTGAACCTGATCAAAAGGGAAATGGACAGGGGGAGGGGGGCGATAGTGCTCGTTCCCGAGATATCACTCACCCCTCTTGCTGTGAGCAGGTTCGAAGGCAGGTTCCCCGGGGGTGTGGCGGTTCTCCACAGCGGTCTGTCCCGTGGAGAGCGCCTCGATACCTGGAACATGGTGCAGCGGGGGGAACGGAGAATAGTGATAGGCCCCAGAAGCGCCGTTTTCGCCCCGGTGGGCAACCTCGGAATAATCGTGGTGGACGAAGAGCACGACAGCAGCTACAAACAGGGTTCAACGCCAAGGTACAACGGAAGGGACCTTGCCGTGGTCCGGGGGGGAATTGAAGGGATACCGGTTGTCCTCGGTTCCGCAAGCCCATCGGCTGAGAGCTGGAAGAACGCCCTCGAACGGCGCTACACGCTGGTGACCCTTCCCGACAGGGCAACGGGCCGGGAACTCCCATCGGTAACCCTTGTGAACACCGCCGGGGGCGGGCACTCCCTGCTTTCAAGGGAACTCCTTGCGGCGATAGGCAAGAGGACCTCACGGGGAGAGCAGTCCATAATACTGCTGAACAGAAGGGGGCATTCACCGGTTCAGATGTGCCTGGCCTGCGGACATGTGGAGAAATGCCCCTCCTGCGGGATATCAATGACCTACCACAGGCGGGGGGAAATGCTGCGGTGCCACCACTGCGGCAGGTGGAAGAGCGCCAGGATGAGATGCCCGGAGTGTTCCGGAGAGGAATACATAAGGCAGGGTCCGGGGATACAGAAGGTGGAGGAGGCCCTCGGGGAGCTTCTGCCGAGAACAAGGGTGATCAGAATGGACGCCGACACCACCCGGGGAAGGTCCGCCCACTGGAAGATCGTGGACAGGTTCAGCAGAGGCGAGGGGGATGTTCTTCTGGGGACCCAGATGGTGGCCAAGGGACATGACTTTCCCGAGGTGACCCTTGCCGCGGTGATAGGGGCGGAAATGGGGCTGTACCTGCCGGATTTCAGGGCACAGGAAACCACTTTCAACCTGCTTCTTCAGGTGGCGGGCAGGTCGGGAAGGAGCCAGAAGCCCGGAGAGGTTATCATACAGACACTGGACCCGGAAAACCCGGTTATAAGACTTGCCTGCGCCCACGACTACGAAGCCTTCATGGAAATGGAACTGAACCAGAGGAAGTCCATGGGATTCCCGCCCTTCAGGAGGATGGCAAGGCTTCTCTGGTCGGGGGAGGACCCGTCCGGGGTGAGGCGGGCGGCGGAGGTTTCCTGCGGAGTGCCCATTCCCGAAGGATGCAGGATGATGGGGCCCAGCGAAGCGGCAATGGCGAGAATAGCCGACAAGTACCGCTACAGCGCCCTTTTAACCGCAGGAAGCCACAGGCTGCTGAAGGAGGCGGCGGGTCTTATAAGGGAAGCCTTCGAGGCACGGGGGGGGAAACATGTGAGGATGGATGTGGATGTGGACCCCAGGAACCTTATGTAGAACCTGCCCTGATCAGTTCTCCCTTATGGTCTCGTCGTACTCGGTCTCGAACCTGAGCTTGTGCTTCGCCTCTTCACGGGCAAGTTCAAGGAAGAGCTCTCGGGTGCTGCCGGGGTCAACCATTTCCGCCAGCCTGGTGTACAGCTTCCAGGCGGCCTTTTCCTTCTTCATGGCAACAACCAGGGCATCTTCATAGTTTTCTATCTCACCGGGACTCACATCGGTTACATAGTCGGATATCTTGAGGTCGGTAACGCTATCAACGGAGGGCTGGAAGGCCTTTCCCCTCTTTGCCTCCATCAGTTTCGCCCTGTGGCCCATCTCCTCGGAGGCGAACTGGATGAACACCTCCCTCATGTTCTTATGGCGGGCCTTTTCTGCAAGCTCAGTATAGAATCCCGCGGCGTTCTCCTCTTCCTCAATGGCGAAATCCAGCACTTCGTCAACGGACATCCAGTTTTCCATTCCTGCCTCCTGTTCATGGGGGTTTCCAGGGATGAATATACGAAGGGGGGCGGGAAAAACCCGCCCCCCGAACTGTTTCAGTTACAGGTTGGTGCTAGATCCCGGCACCAAGCACCGTGAACTCGATGCGCCTGTTCTGAGCCTTGTTGGAAGCGCTGGTGTTGGGAACAACCGGCTGCTCCTCACCATAGCCAACGGTGGAAAGGGTGTTCGCGGGAACGCCCTTGTTGACCAGGTAATCGCGCACGGAGTTAGCCCTGCGCTCGCTGAGACCCTGGTTGTAGCTGGCGGAACCGTCGCTGTCGGTGTGACCGGCGATGCGAACGGCTACTCCGCGGTTCTCGATGAGTGTCTGGGCCACGGCGTCGAGTATGGGGAAGCTCTCGGGCTTGATGTTGGAGCTTCCGGAATCGAAGTAGATGTTGTTGAAGCTGAGCACCTGGCCCTCGACAAGGGCGGGGCGCATTTCGACGTCGAAGAGGGTGGTTTCCTCGGCTGTCATTACCTGTACCTTTACAACCTCAACAAAGCCCTCGGCAAGGACCTTGACTGTCCAGTTGCCCTCGGGGAGCTCGATGGAGTAAACACCGTTGAGGTCGGTGGTGGTGGTGCCCTGAACACCCTCGGGAACACCCTCTACAAGGATCGTTGCTCCGGCAATGATCTCGTCGGTCTCGCCGTTGGTGACGGTACCGGTGAGAATGCCGTTGTCGGGCACGGGGTTCATTGCTATGTCGAAGGCGTGATCCTGGCCGGCAACGATAACAACGGTTTCACTGAAGGGCAGGTAGCCCTCGGAGGTGGCCCTTATGGGAACGGAGCCGGCGAGGAGTTCTACGCTGTAGTAACCGTTGACGGTTGCCTGGGGCAGAATGGAGGAGGCGGGGAAGCTGACCTCGGCGTCGAGGACTTCGCCTGTTTCGGCGTCGGTTACGATGCCGCTGAGTGTGCCATGGGTGGGATCCTGGAGAAGAACCGAGGAGAAGATGAGGTTGAGGCCGATTCCCAGGTCAGCGGGGTATCCGCCGGGGAAGGGGCTTCTGTCGGCCCTCTGTTCCTCTGTGACAGAACCTGTGGACTGGTAGATGCCGTGGCCCATGTCGGACCACATGGGGTCGAATTCGGTGATGGCCATGGAGCCGGTGAGGTCGAGGGCGAGGCCATAGGGGGACACGAACCTGAAACCGCCGCCGAGAACGGCGATGTCGTCGTATCTTTCGCCGTTACCCGCTTCTTCGTCGCGATCGATGAACTTGTTGTATTCCATCTCCACGAAGGGGGTGATGGCTCCGAGCTGGTATTCCATGCCCGCGGCAACCCTGATGGCGTTGTCGGTTACGGTGAGGTCGACCTCTTCAGAATCGATAATCGCGCCTGTGGCCATGTTCCTGCGGTTGTCGGTGTACTGGAACTGCTGGCTGTAGTGGTGGAAACCGGCGTTCAGGTGGAGGCCAAGGCCGAAATCGGCGTTGTAGGAGGTGAGTATGTCGCCTCCGAAGTGGTACTTGGCGGTGAGGTTCATGGGACGGCGCATGAGGAACATGGGGTCGTCCATGTACCAGATGCCGTCGGTTCCCTCGTCGTACATGGTGACATAGTCGTTGTCGCCGCTGCTGATGCCGAAGCCCACAGAAGGCATTACGCCCAGCCAGAACTGGCCGTCGTCGGTGGGGTTGAAGGAGAACTTAAGGGAAAGGAGCGCTTCGTTGAGGGCGTCGTCGCTCTCCCAGTCGCCTGTGCCGGCATCGCGCTCGTCGTTGGTGAGGTCCCTTCTGTAGCCGTTCCACCAGTAGGAAACCCTTCCGGCCATTTCGGCCATCTGGTTGATCCCGTAGCCGAAGGCGAGGTGGCCTGTGGCGTTGTATTCCTTGTCGTCGACCTCGAACATCCCGGTTTCGGGAAGCCAGGCGTTCCTGGTGTCTTCACTGAGGCCGCCGTGGGTGAAGATGCCCACGGAATACTGGTTGACCTCGAGGGGCTCGGCGTCGACCACGCGGTTAAGCCCCTGCAGGCCGTAATAGGACGGAAGCGCAATCGCGGTTGACGCCGCGAAGAGCACTACCAGAATAGCTGTCATTCTTATCATATTTTTCCCTCCTGATTGGTTCAGTTCGAAATAATGGTACAGTACCACCCATTCTATCTGCACCGTGAGAACGATACTGCCTTGCCCCGTACAAGTCAATATGACGGCCCGTCCGGATATAGTCCGGACGGGCCATGGACGGGTATTAATCGGCTATCTGGTGAACTTGTCCCTGATAGCCTTGGGAACCGGCTGCTTCCTGTCCCAGGCCACCGGGATGCGGCCCTCCTCCATGTGGAGGATCTCCCTGCCCTCGCGGTGTCCGAGCTCGAAGGCGTCGAGGTTCAGCTTCAGGAAGGCCGGGGGAACCGCAAGTCTGATGGCTTCGGTCCAGGTTTCCAGTGTGAAGTAGCGGCTGAGGGCCCCGAACATGCCAATGGCGATCAGGTTTGCGGCGATCTTCTGGCCGAAGGTTTCGATGCATTTCCTGGTGAAGGGGAACTCGTAGACCTTGCCCTCGGGGAGCTGGTCGACATAGGTGGAATCAACGATGCTGAAACCGGACTCCTTCAGCTTGGGGCTGAATTTGTCGGCGCTCTCCTGGTTCATTGCAAGGAGAATGTCCAGCCTTCTGCAGTTGGGAAACAGAATGGGTCTGTCGGAGATTATCACATCGGTGCGGCTGGCGCCGCCCCGTGCCTCGGGACCGTAGCTCTGTGTAAAGCAGACCTCGCTGCCGTTCAGAATGGCCGCCTGACTGAGTATTCGCCCGGCCAGCCCGAGACCCTGTCCTCCGGACCCGGCAAGCCTTACCTCGGCGTAGATCATTGCTTCACCTCCGGTGCAACCCGGTTCACCAGTGAACGGTATCTTTCGATATAACCCATTTTGCTCAGATCGGCAAAGACTCCCCTTACTATCTTGTCCTGAAGCTTATCGGGGGAGAGCTTCGCTGCCTGTGCCCTGTTCACCGTGTTGTCCCGGAGCATCTCCATCATTTTTACCGCGTCGCCCTGCCTGTTGGCCCTGCCGAAGTTGGTGGGACACGGGGAGAGAACCTCGACCACCCTGAAACCGCTTCCATCGAGGGCCTTCTTTATCATGCCGTCGAGCTCCATCACATGGTACACGGTGCCCCTGGCAACGAAGTTCGCCCCGGCGGCCTCGGTGAGCTTGCACACATCGAAGTCCGGTTCGATCATTCCATAGGGGGTGGTGGCTGTTCTGGCCCCCTGGGGGGTAGTGGGAGAGAACTGTCCCCCTGTCATTCCATAATTGTTGTTGTTAACGATAATGGCGGTAATGTCCATGTTCCGCCTGGCGGCGTGGATGATGTGGTTTCCCCCGATGGCCATGGAGTCGCCGTCGCCCATCACCGCAAGGACCTTAAGGTTCTCGTTGGCCATTTTCGCCCCGGTACCGAAGGCCAGGGCCCTGCCATGGGTGGTGTGGAGGGTGTTGAAATCGACATAAACAGGCATTCTGCTGGTGCATCCGATGCCGGAAACCATGAGTATGTCGTCGAGCTCCCACCCGAGGGCATCCACCGCCCGGATTATGGAGCCCATGACGATTCCGATGCCGCATCCGGGACACCACACATGGGGAAACTTCTTCTTTGACCGGAGATACCTGTAGGCGTATGGCAGACGGGCGGGCATCACATCACCTCCTGTACGGCTTCAACTATCTGTTCCGGAGTTATCTCGTAGCCGTCGTATCTGTGAAGGGGAACCACCCTTACGCTGTCGGATGTGAGCCTTTCGACTTCATGGATGATCTGCCCCTGATTAAGCTCGGGGACAAGGATAACCTCTTTGCCGTCAAGCTTTTCCTTAACCGTTCTGTCCGGGAAGGGCCAGATGGTGACCGGCCTGAAGACGCCGACCTTCTTCCGTTTTCTGGCCAGTATCTGCTGGGCGGCCATGGCGCTTCTGTAAACGGAGCCGTAGCAGAAAATGACCACATCGCTCTCGTCGACATTGTGGATCATGTTGTCCTCCAGGACATCCAGCCTTCTGGTTATCTTCTGCTTAAGCCTGTTCATCTTCTCAACGACTTCATCGACCTTTCTGGTGGGAAAGCCGTGGGTGTCGTGGGTCAGCCCGGTGACATGGAACCTGTATCCCGACCCGAAACGGGCCATGGGGGATACGCCGGTGGCTGATGAATGGTAGTGCTCGTACCATTCTATGGGAACATCCGGAGCGGATGGAGGGGTTACGCAGATATCCTCCCTGGCCGGGAAGGTGAACTTCTCCCTCATGTGGCCTATCACCTCGTCGGGCATGAGAATCACAGGGGTCCTGAAGGACTCGGCAAGGTTGAAGGCCCTCACGGTGAGCCTGAAGCACTCCTCCACATCGGAGGGGGCAATGACTATCGCCGGGTGGTCGCCGTGGGTTCCCCATCTGGCCTGCATCACGTCGCCCTGAGATACCTGGGTGGGCAGCCCGGTGGAGGGCCCCCCCCGCATCACATTCACCAGTACAAGGGGCACTTCGGTCATGCATGCGTACCCCAGACCCTCCTGCATAAGGCTGAAGCCGGGCCCGCTGGTGGCGGTCATGGACCTTCCGCCGGCGAGGCTGCCTCCTATTATTGCGCTTATGCTGGCGATCTCGTCTTCCATCTGTATCCACTTCTTGCCGACAAGGGGCATTTCCCTGGCCAGTATTTCCGCAACCTCCGTTGACGGAGTGATGGGGTATCCGGCGAAAAAGTCGATCCCCGCGGCCAGCGCACCGAGAGCTACGGCTTCGTTGCCCTGTACCAGTCTGGTCTCTCCCCAGGGAACTCCGCTCATTTCTCACCACCATTCTTCTTGCTGTCCTTCAGCTTCTCATCGCTGACGAACACTGCGAATTCGGGACATCTCCGGGCACAAAGGGCGCATTCGATGCACTTGTCGGGGTAGGTAACATGGGCCTTCTGGTCGTCGCCCATGGTGAGCACCTGCTTGGGACAGAAGGCTACGCATATCCCGCAGCCCTTGCACCACTCGGGGAAGATGTGCACTGCATTCTTCTTCTTCACCTCACAGGCTTCCACTTTTGTCTGCCCCTTTTCGGGCTTATCCGACATTAAAAAATACCTCCAGATGATGCGCTGAAAGGCAAGGCCTGTTCCGGCCCTGCCTCTCGTTGCGATTACCGCTTCATGCGGGTTTGTTTTATTCCGTAAAGGGTTTGAGGACCTCGGCGAGATCGGGCTTGCCTATCTCCTGGAGGTCGTAGGTTACCTTCACCACCGGTTTGTCTATTTTGATCACCCTGCCGAGATCGAAGGGGGTTCCCACCACAACCGCGTCGCAGTCGATGGAGTTCACCGTTTCCTCGAGATCCTTCATCTGGGCTTCGCCGTATCCCATTGCCGGGAGTATGGATGTTTCCTCCACACCGGGATAGTACTTGTCGAAGGTGTCCCTTATTGTGCGGACAGCATGGGGAACAGGGTTGGCGAAATCAGCGGCGCCGTACTTCTCGGCGGCGACGAAACCGGCTCCGTACTCCATGTCGCCGTGGGTGAGGGTGGGGCCGTCCTCCACAACGAGGACCTTCTTGCCGTTGATGAGCTCGGGTCTGTCAACGCTCACGGGGCTTGCGCCGTCGATGATCCGGGCTGTGGGGTTCACCCTGCGGATGTTCTTCCTGACTTCCTCGACATCTTCAGGATAGGCGCTGTCGATCTTGTTGATAACAACGACATCAGCAAGCCTGAGGTTGGTCTGGCCGGGGTAGTAGCTGACCTCGTGGCCGGGCCTGTGGGGGTCGGCCACGGTTATGGTGAGATCCGGGGCGTAGAAGGAGGTGTCGTTGTTCCCGCCGTCCCAGAGGATTATGTCAGCCTCTTTTTCGGCTTCGCGGAGTATTGCCTCGTAGTCCACACCTGCGTAGATGACATTGCCCCTGGTAACATGGGGCTCGTACTCTTCCATTTCCTCGATGGTGCAGTCGTGCTTCTTGAGGTCTTCGATGGTGGCGAAGCGCTGTACCGCCTGCTTCACCAGGTCGCCGTAGGGCATGGGGTGGCGTACGGCAACGACCTTTTTCCCGGCGGCGGTGAGCTCTTCGATCACCCGGCGGGTGGTCTGGCTTTTGCCGCAGCCTGTGCGCACGGCGGTGATGGCCACTACGGGCTTCGTGCTCTTCAGCATGGTGCGCTGGGCGCCTATCATGGTGAAATCGGAACCGGCGGCGTTCACACGGCTGGCAAGGGCCATTACGGTGCTGTCGGGAAGATCACTGTATGACATGACACAGAGCTGGATGCCCTCTTTTCCGATGATGTCCTCGAGCTGACCCTCGTCGAGTATGGGGATGCCCTGGGGGTAGAGTTCTCCGGCGAGCTCGGCGGGGTACTTCCTGCCGTCGATATCCGGTATCTGGGTAGCGGTGAATGCCACTACCTCGTAGCTGTCATCTTTGCGATACAGTGTGTTGAAGTTGTGGAAATCGCGCCCGGCGGCGCCAAGGATCAGGGTTCTTGTTCTGCTCATTGCAGTCGTCCTTTCCGCAAGTTGAACATTTGCTTGCGGAAGAGCAACAGCGAACCGTCCGGTTCGGCCTCTTCCACCTTGTCTGTGGATACCAGCCCAGCTGACTGGTTGGCATCAAATCTCGCTCATGCGTGATGGATTGTCAATGCTTTACAACGGGATCAGTCGGTTTTCAGCCCTGCCTCGAAGAGCACGGAGATCCCGGTTCCCGCCAGGAGACCGGTGATGAGCCTGACAGGATTGGAGCTCTGGTAGAAGCCTGCGAACTGCAGTGTACCATCGATGACCAGCGGGGCTATCATGAAGAGGCCGGCAACCAGGGAGCCGGGAAGCTTTCTGAAATACATCAGGGGTGCGGAAACCGCCATTCCCGCCCAGAAGAACGTGCACCTGGCGCACAGCCCCGGCGCCCATTGGAACGACCTTTCAGGAAGCCTGTGGCATGTCAGCTTCAGAAGCGGCCTTATGAGGGCGCTGTCGGTGAAAGCCCCGGCGGTGAAGACCGCAGCAAGCAGAAAGAGCAGCAGGGAAGCCGGCTTTCTCAGATCAGCCATCCGCCCATGTGTCGGTGTCCCAGTTGAACCTCTCCTTCACCGAACCGCCGCCGAGGACCTCCAGGGCGGCGTATTTGCCCATCTCAATCGAGTGATCCATGTTGTTGTACCTGAAGAGCCCCTGTCTGCCGCAGCTGACGCTTCCCGGCAGTTCCTCGAGGAAGTCCAGGACCCTGGCTGAGTGCAGCTCATAGCCCCTCCTGTAGATGGGATAGGCGTGGGAGGCCCTGCTGATGTGGGCTCCCAGGACACTTTCCCCGTTGAAAAGCCCCAGATGCCCGGCACCGGGGAGTGTGCTTCGAAGCAGTTCCTCGGTGGATGCGTTCCAGATATCGTCCCCCTCCATGCAGCTGAACTCGAATACCACCTGGGAGGGGGAATCGGGGTCGAAATTCCTTGAAATGGAGAGGCGGTTGAAGAGATAGCGGTCCTCAGATGTGTATATCCAGTGATCCCGGGGTTTCACCTCGGAGTCAAGGAGAACCGTGAGGAACACCAGGGAACGGAACTTCAGAGCGGCGGCGGAGGTTTGAACGCCGGGGGGAACGATGTCTCCCAGAAGCCCGGTGTATTCGTTGACTGGAATGGTGTTTATAATGCTGTGACAGGAAAGGGTTTCTCCGTCAATCACTATCTCCCAGCGGTCCCCCCGCCTCTTCACCGCGGAGGGTTCCCTGGAATAGAGTATCTCTCCCCCCAGATCCCTTATGCGCCTTTCCATGGCGTTTGAGATGGAGCCGATCCCCCCGGCGGGATAATGGAAGGTGCTCACCAGGCTTCTCACCGTTTCCTTCGAAGGGAAAAGGGTTTCCCTTACAAGACCGGCAAGGCTGGGAACCGTTATCCGCTGGCTTGCCCAGTCGGCGCTGAGTTCCGAGGGATCGATGCCCCAGAGCTTCCTGTTGTAGGGGGCGAGGTAGAGCTCGTAGAGCCCCCTTCCGAACCTGCTGAGGACCCAGCCCTCGAAGCTCTCCTGCTCCCTGGGGGAAAACACCCCCCTGACCTTCTCAAGGGCGAAGCTCAGCATCATTCCAGCTCCCCTGTGAAGGGGCATCCTTGAAAGGACGTTCCCGAAGGAGAGGGGATAGTCGAAGTAGCGGTCGAGGAGGCGTATCCGGCTCACCCTCTCCAGCTCCATGAGGTCGATCCCGGGAAGCTCCTCCACGAACCGGAGGATGTCGGAATTGGCGGTATGGAAACGGTGGGGGCCCAGGTCGTAGGCAAACCCGTTGTGCTTTATGGTACAGGCCAGACCGCCGGGGAAGGGGTTCTTCTCGATGACGACAACTTCCCCCCCCCGCCGGGCGAGCTCTTCCGCTGCGCTGAGGCCCGCAAGCCCGGCTCCCAGAACCACCGTTCTCAAGTATCTATCTCTCTTCCTCTATCCAGACTATCCTCATGGTGTTGTCCGGTTGGATGGGGGACACGCGGGAGATGTGGCTGGTAACCGCCTCAAGCAGGGATACCCCGGCGTAGGAGGCCTCGTGCTCCAGCATTATGCCGTAGCCCACATTTCCCTGGGCAAGGTATCCCGTGGTAACCAGTACATATACCTCATCGGGGTCCAGGGGCTCTCCGTTCACCATGGGCTCTTCGATCTTCTCGCCGTCGGGGTTCAGCTGGTTCCGCCGGCACGTGAAGCCGGATATCTCCATGTCTCGCCTGCGGCCCTGCATGCCGGTTTCCAGTATTTCCAGCAGTTCCGCACCGGTGAGCTCGAGAAGATAAAGATCCTCCTCGAAGGGGATCGAGGTGTAAACGATCCTTGGAGTAATGGGTCCCCTGGGAATGGCGGCCCGTATTCCTCCCCGGTTCAGAAGGCCCACATCGGCGCCGGTCTCCATTCGTATGGCGTCGCTGAGAAGGCGGCCCATGGGGTGCTCGGCTCCTCCCCTGGGTATCTCGGACACGGCCTCGCCTATCACGCTGTCCATCCCCGCTTCGGCTATCTCCCTGAAGCCGGTGATGAGCTCGTGCTGCACGGGGTCGGGCCAGAACCTGTCGTGGAGAAGGCTGATGTATTCTTCGCCGTCGGGGGTGTCATATCCGATGATGGACCCCGTTTCGGTGTCGATGGCCAGCCTGATGTGGCCTATGCCGGTTCCGTTGGCGTAGCCCTGAACCACTATGGTGTGGGTTAACGGGTTTACCCAGGGTTCCCGGAGGGCGACATGGGTATGGCCGCTTACGACGAGGTCGATCCCCTCCACCAGGCAGGTAAGCTCGGCGGAGTTGTAGGCAAAGTCCTTGGTGTACTCCACGCCCTGGTCCCAGGCGCTGAAAACCCTTTCCAGGTAAACATCGGAATCCGGGGGATGCCCCAGGTGGGACACCAGCACAACGAGTTCCGCCCCCTGCTCCTGAACCTCGGCCAGATACTTCTGCACAGCGGGAAGCTCAGGTGATATCACATAGCCCTCGAGGAGTTCGGGGTCCACCAGGCCGTATGTGTCCGATGTGTTCACTCCTATGAAGGCAGTGTTCACACCGCCGATGTCCATGAAGATGTAGGGTACGACGGGGGGAGGTATCTCTCCCTGATCGGTGAGGAAATTCGATGACAGAACGGGAAAGTCCGCCAGTTCGGAATTGGTTATGGCAACCTGGGCGCCCCTGTCGAAATCGTGGTTGCCAAGTGTCATCATGTCGTACTCCATGGAGTTCATCCATTCCATCATGAACTCGCCGGAGTTGTGGTTGCCCAGTGGGGTTCCCTGCCAGATATCCCCGCAGTCGATGAGAAGGAAGTGCTCTCCGGTGGCTTCGCACTCCTCCCTTACCTGGTTGACATAGGAGGCGATCCAGGCTCCCCCGCCCATTCCCGGGGGGAAGTCGGGGTTCATGAAGGAGGCTTCCGTGGGGGCTATGCCGCCATGTATGTCATTCGTGTGAAGAATGTTCAGATATATCACATCACCCAGGGACGACCCTGTGATGAGCAGAAGCAGTGCGGCTGTAGTTCTCAGCATGTTACCATCCTTTCTAGAATGTCTTCGTCACGCCGAGTGAAAAGGCCGTTCTGCTGGACTCCATTACAAGCGAATCCCCGTAAACGAAGGTGGGAAGACCGTCGGCCTGGTACTGATCCCATCTTACCGGCGAGAAGGCCAGGGCGGCGTCAAGGGAAACATCTCCCAGGACCCAGCCGATCCCCGCGGTGAAAGCCATCCTGTCAAGGGCACTGGAAAGGGGAGAGCTTTCGTAGCTGAACCCGGTCCTCACCATGGCGCTTCCCGGAAGTGTGTTCTGAACACCGGCTCCGATGCCCCAAGAGTTCCTCAGGTCCGTTTCTTCACCGGCGACCTCAACCGATGATGTGCCGCTCCACCAGAGATCCGCGGTGAAAAGGCTCTTGAGCCGGTTGCCCGGGTTGTAGAGGAAACCGGAACGGACCTTCATTGGAAGGGTGAGTTCCGTTTCGTAGTTTTCCACGGTGTACTTCCAGTCAATGGGCTGCTCTATGCCGGCGGTGACTTCCACCCTGCCAAGATCCGCCAGGACCGAGCCCCTGGCTATCATCCCGGAGATATCCGTTTCAGTGTCCAGGGAGATGTCCGGCGCGGTGGGGTCCTCGTAGTCCATGAGGTATTCAGAATCCCTTGTCCCGGTGAGGTATCCGCCGCCGGCTCCGAAGGAGAACATGTCCCCTGCTGTGTAGCTTCCAGCAAGGGAGAACTCGCTGAGCATCCCCCGGATGCTCAGCGTTTCATCCGCGACCATTATGTAGCTGTTGTCGTTGATCACCCTGCGGTAGTCGTAGCTGAAGGTGGATACCGCCCTCCATCCCGCGGAGGCGGCCAGGGCTCCAGTCGACATGGATACGGCTATCCCTCCGGGAAGGGGGGTGAAGTTCTGGTTGTAGGCGTACTCCGCCTCGCCCACCACTCCGCCGAAGCTGTCGTAAACCCTTCTTGTACGCTTTTCGATGTCCAGCACCGTGGCGCCGGTTGCCCCGGCGGTTATTCCCAGGGGCAGCCTGGAAGCCATCACCGGGTTCTCAAGGGCGCCCTGGGGAGAGGAGTCGGTGTACCAGGTGCCGCCCATTCCCGCCGAGGCGGCGGAACCCGCCATGCCGCCGTTTCCCAGCCACATTATCTCCGGAAGGCCGCCGGAGATGGCCAGAAGGATGATCATTCCGCCTGCTGTGATTCCCATAACTCCTCCTGCCTACCAGCGAATATCGAGCTGGCAGCGAATGCCGTAATCGGTGACATGGTCACCGAAGTCAGTTACTGTTTCATCCGGAGAACCCTGATAGTGATACTGGTCTTCGGGGTCCGGCCTATAAAAGCCATTGTGGGGGAAGAAGGTGTCCTTCCGCAGGAACTTGAGCCGCAGCTGCAGGTTGCTGGAAAGGGTGTTCTTCAGGGTTACGTAGAATTTGGTTCCGTCGCCGTCCAGGAAATCTATCCCGGTGTCCTCGAACTCCCACTGGCTCATGCCGTTGGTGGTCCAGAAGGTGCTTCCCCCCAGGACCGACAGTTCCGGGGAGAACTCGTGCTCATACCGCAGGGCAAGGAATCCGCCGTCCATGCTCCTGTCATCCCCGTACAGTGGATTCGGGGTAAGACCCACATTGCCGTACCGGAGTTCGATGCTGAAATAGTCGCCGCCCACGGGAAGGGAGAAGGTCCTGAAGGTGAACTCCTGGGTCCTGGAGTTGGTGGGAACGATGGCCTTGGCGTTGAGCTTGTCCTGGAACTTGTACTTCAGCCTGAACCGCACCGGCCATACCGGGCGGTACTCCACCTCCCCCTGGAACCTGAGGTTCTCGGTGTTGTATGCCAGGTTCCTCCATGTATCGAGATAGACCCTTGTGAAGGTGATCCGCTGGCTGACCTGGAAACGGGTTTCTATGTAAACCCCCTCTTCCGGCTTGGGAACAGGGAGGTCTGCCAGCTGGGAAGCAAGGGGATCGTTGAGCCTGTAGGGGCTCTCGAAAACCGTGTCATCGAACCTGTGCTGCTCGGCGAAGCCCCTGTTGTAGGGATTCATGAAGTCCAGCGCGTATTTCCTGTAGGACGCGGTGACCTGAAGCCAGTTGTTCTGCCAGCTGGCGGTGGTGAGGCTGGCCCAGGCGCCGTTGTCCTGGCGTACCGCCTCTATCTCCGCGCTCATGTTCCTGAAAACCGTCTGGGCGGCGCCGGCCACATATGTGAGCCTGTCGCCGGAGGGCATGTGGGCGTATTCCGGGCAGTTCCACACATAGGAGTCGTTGGGGATGTCCATCCCTGCCACCGACGGGTTCAGGGAATCGCTGTAGAGGATACCGAGACCGCCCAGCCCCACCGCGGTCCCCACGGGGAGGAAACCGCCCATGTCATAGAAGGCGTAGCCGCCGTAGGTGGTTTCCTCGAGGACATCGCTGTACTCCTCGGTCCTGAAATCCCCCTGGAATAGCACATTCGGTGTGCCGTCGAGGTTGGTTATGGCGTCCCTGGGGGTATATGAACCGAAGGCGTAGGCCAGGACCGGTCCCGCCTCTATCTGTGCCGCCCCTCCGAAGAGGGCGCTCTGCCTGGAGGAGGTGAGGTCCGGGGTGAGCCCCCAGGTCCTGTATGTGTTCCTGTACATGAGCTCGTCGGAGTTATCGATCAGAAGGCCCTGGGCAAGGGAAAGACGGTAGTTCCCGGCGATGACCTGCCTCACGATCCCCCGGTCCTGGAAGGAGAAATAGGCCTTGCCGACATCGAACCTGTCGTTCACCGGGGCTTCGAGACCGGCAATGAGACGGTTTCCAGCAATGGAATTGACCCCCCTGGATATCCTGGCCCCGGCCCGGTAGCGGTCTCCCATGCCAACCTTCACCCTGTGGGTGAACCCGGGAACGTCCCGGGCCTCCAGAAGCTGGTCGTACTGTGACTGAAGCCGGGTTATCAGGGCAAGGCTGTCGATGGAGGTGGAGGAAAGCTCCCGGCCCCCCTCCAGTATGTCGCTGATGGCGGACTTCATCTCGGAGAGGTGACCCTCTATTCCGTCCTCGATGCCGAATCGGCCGGAGCCGTCTTCATATATGAACCTGTAACTTCCGAAGAAGTCCCTGGATGAATAGTCCGGTTCACGGACGGAAATGAAGTCCCGCATGTTCCTGTAGCCGTAGTAGCGGAGGTTTTCGGTGCCGCGAAGGGAAACCACCGAGGAAACAGGGCCCAGGGTCCTCAGTCTGGCGTCCACCGCGGCTGCGTCGGTGAAGCTGACCCTGTCGAGGCTGCGGAGGTCCCACCATCTGGCGCTGTTCACCGGCATGGGCCTCAGAAGCAGGTCTTCCCAGTACTCCACCGCCGCGTCGCCGGGGCCGTCCTCGGTTGCAAGACGCTCCATCACGTCAAGCACCGTTGGTGTTATGTGGTCTTCCCCCGGGGGGAGCACGATGGTGTTATCCCGGAGCCAGAGCAGGTCCTCGGGGGTGAACAGCTGGAGATCGAGTATTTCATAGATGTTCTCAAGGCCGCCGGTGTCCTGTATGTGGCGGTAAAGAACCGCGGCCTTCTCCGGCGTAAGTCCGGAAAGGGCCTCCAGTTCATCCAGTGAAGCGGAGTTCAGATCGAACCCCGGGGGCACGGCGGCCAGCATTGAAGCAAGCAGCAGGCTAAAAAGCATATGTCACCCCGAAGGAGTGGGAGAGATTCAGTTCAGGGTGGGTCTGAACGGCATAGCTGGTCTCAACGCCCTGAACCTTCGCGGTGAAGCCTCCGGTGAGGACCGCCGGGCCGCTGATGGCCCCGGCGAAAACCGTGAGTGGACCAAGGGGAAGCGAACCTCCCGCCCTGACCCTGGTTCCCCTGAAATCCCTGGAGAGGGCGAAGGCGGTCACCACGCCGGTGGCTGGTTCGTAGGAAAGACCGGCGTCCATCTGGCGGTGCATGTACTCACCGGAGTTCCCGATCCTGGATTCGAAGGGGTTCTTCACCGCGGCGGCGAAGGCCCACCTGTCATACATTGTCACCCTGAAGCCGGCGTTGACAGAGAAGGCGGCGGCGGAGCCGTAGCTGCTTACGCCGTTTTCGATGGCCACCCGGGAAACAACGGGCTGGATCCCCAGGGAAAGGTCCCTGGTGAGGTTGCCCGCTGCGGTAACGGCGAGTATCTGCTCGTTGTAGAGTTCTCCCCCGAACCATCTGGCGCTTCCTGCAATGCTCCAGTTATCAGAGACCCCGGTTCCGCCGTCGATCCCGGCGGTGGTGAAATCGATATTGGTATAGGGAAGCTTCCCTGAAACGGTGAAGGTGGCTCTTCTTATGCCCGCCGCGGCGGCGGGGTTCCAGAGAACACCCTGGACTCCGTCGAAGATCACACCGGTCCCCCCCATGGCCATGGAGGAAATACCCAGTTCCATCTCCTCGAAGGCGCCAGCGGCGGGAAGCGCGAGACAGAGGAGGGCCGCAACTGTAAGCACTCTCATTATTTCCCTCCTATTCCAGCGGAGCCGCGATTACCACGGTTTCCGTTGTAGTGAGCCTGCGGCCGTCGGGATACACCCCTTCGAGGCAGAGAAGGTACTGCCCCATGGGCAGGAATTCGTTCCAGTCATCACGGCCGTCGAAGCTGAAGATGTCCCCGGCGGGGGAGTTGGTGGCCAGGTGGGCCAGATCACGGCCGGCCCTGTCGAAAAGGGTAAGGTTGAACCTGACTCCCTGGGGGCCTCCGTATTCGATGGTCATGGTCTCTCCCAGATCCGGGGCAAAGGGGTTGCCGGTGACATCGAGGTGGAAGAAATTGTCAACCGAGGGGTTGAAAACCGTGAGGTCGGTCTGATATCTTGGAAGGAGCTGATAACCGGAGTCATAGGGTTCGGTGGAATCGTACTGGCCGCCGATGCCCTTCAGGAAAAGCCTCGTGCCCACGGTTATCCCGGAAACATCGATGCCGGTGGTCTCGTTGACCCTTACAGGGACTATGGTCTGCCCGTTCCACACATCGAAGTTGTATCCCCCGCCTGCGAAGGAGGGGGAGGTTGCCACGGTGACCCACTGAACCAGGCCGGGGTCGCCCACCGCAAGGAGCAGCCCCTCGAGGTTCTCGGAAACCGGCTGGTTCCTCACAAGCTGAAGGGGCTGGGGCATACCGGGGTTGCCCACGTACTCGTAGTCGTTAACCGATGATGGAGATATCTCGGTGAGACCGTTATAGAACTTTATCTCCCCTGTGATGAGCCACTCTTCGCCGGGCATGAGGTTCTGGGGAGCCTCGAAGGCGTAGATGTTGATGCCGGCTGTGGCATCCTGCGCATAAAAACTCACGCCGCTGGTGGAGAAAAGCGTGGGCTCGCAGGTGGCAACGGCGCTGATGGTAACAGTCTGACCCAGGAGATCGGGTATTCCGTTCCCGTCGGTGTCCACCCTCGCCTCAGCCACGGTGATAACCTGGGCGCCGGCGAAGCCGCAGATCAGCAGCACCGGCAGAAAAACCTTTATCATCGTTCCTCCCTCTTGCGGCCTCATCGGCCTGTTCTTATCTCGGCGTCGGCCAGATCAGCTGCCCTGGACAGGGCCTCCTCCGGCGACATTCTTCCGTAAAGCACTATTTCAACCGCCTCGGACAGGAATTCCCTGCCGTCGTACCAGGCGGTTATCTGGGGCTCGAAAACGGCGTAATGAAGCTGATCTATCACGCCCTGAAGCCCGGGATAGCTTTCGATCTTCTCAAGATAGGCAGGCTCCTGAAGGCTGCTCATCCGTGCGGGCAGATAACCGCTTCCGGCGAACCACCTGGCCTGTATGTCAGGTCTGGTGAACCATTTTATGAAGGTCCAGCCCGCCTCCACCACCCGGGGGTCTTCGTTGCGGAAGAGAACCACGTTGGTCCCGGCTATGTAAACACCCTGACTGCGTCCAGCGGGAAGCGGGGCGGTTCCTATGGTGAATGTGGAATTACCGTGTTCCGCCCTTCTGTTCATGTCCTTCACCATGAAGGCCAGACTGGTCACGGAACCCTGGACCTGGGCCACTCTGCCGTCGGCAAAGGCGTTCTGGTGGTCGTAGCCTGTTGTGAGGTATGCTGTGGAGTCCACATACAAAAGCGTTGTCATGTATTCAAGGGCCTCTATCCCTTCCGGGGAATTGAAGGCGGTGGCGGTTGAATCCCGATTCAGGAGGGAGCCCCCCGCCTGGGCGAGAAAACACTCGAAGGTCCATACCGATGTGCCGAAGGCGGTTCCCCAGCGGTCGGTGTCGTCAAGCATGTCGCCGTCTGAGTTGGTGTCCTCGGTGAAAAGCATCAGCAGCTCCCGCTGTTCCTCCCAGGTTCTCGCCGGGGCAACCCCCAGGCTGTCGAACCAGTCGGCGTTGTAGTAGATGAGGGGAACGCTCTTGTTGAATGGAAAGCTGTAGACCATTCCGTCGAAGGTGTTGTTGGCCTGGAACACTGGAAAGAAGTCGCTCCACATTTCAGGGGTGAAATCGGGATCGGCATCCATGAGGGAATCGAGGGGTACCAGGGCCCCGCCCCTGATGAGCTGGGCGGTCCAGGTTTCGTAGGCCTGGGCCAGGACCGGCGGAGAGCCCGCCATAACACCGGCCATTATTTTCTGGCTCAGGGCGCTGTAGTTCCCCATGCTCACCGGAAGTATCTCTATGTCCGGGTGGAGCGCGTTGAACTCGGCTATCAGGGTGTCTTCAAGCACATCCCCCAGGGGACCGCCCATGGCGTGCCAGAACACCACCTGCACCGGACCCTCTTTACCTGTATCCCCGTTTCCGCAGGAAACAGAAAGAAGGACTCCCGCCAGGATCGCAGCCAGATATCTCAAGAGGGCCCCCCTTCTTTTCCCAGGTCCGCCGAAAATGTAACACCTAATATATTGCCCGGCGGCTGAAAAAATCAGGACCCGGAGAAATGCTATTTGCTCCCGGTGTAAAAATGGCTATAATCAGCCGAACAGTGTCGCATCCACTGTTGCTTGCATTTTCCGGTCATGGGGGCTATGTGTATGGCCCGCATATATTAACACAGGAGGGACTTTACCGATGAAAAAATTCGCACTCGCCCTTACAGCGCTTTTCGTCCTGGCCATCGCCTGCGGCGGAGCCTCAACACCCGATGCAGTGGTACAGAAGGCCCTTGACGCCTTCGAGAACAAAGATGGCAACGCCCTTATCAGCTGCCTCTCATCCGAAGCCGTTGCTGAACTCGACGCACAGGTCGAGGAAATGAAGGCCGAACCCGAGCAGAGCGCAGCCTTCATGGCAATGCTTGGTATCGAAGTCACAGCCGACGAGATCTCCAGCATGTCCGCCGGCGACTTCATGACCAAAATGTTCGAGAGCCCCATGATGGCCGATGAACTCCCCGACTTCAGCGCCGTTGAGATCGGCGAAACCGTCATCGACGGCGAAACCGCCACCGTAGAGGTCACCATCGACGGCGAAACCGACACAGTGGGCCTCATCCTTGAAGACGGTCAGTGGAAACTTGACGACATGATGGGAATGTAGCAGAAGGTTTATTCGGGCGCCCTCCGGGGCGCCCTTTTTTTATTCCTTCGCGGCGGGGCAGGTTGGGCAGGTGGGGCAGGTGGAGCACTCGGAAGAGGGTTTCGCGGGCTTCTTGTAGTCGGTCTGATAGAAGCCGTTACCCTTGAAGATAAGGCCGGCACCGGCGCCGATCAGCCTCTTCACCGGGCCTCCGCACTCGGGGCACTGGGTGTCGGACTCCGCGGACATGGACTGGAATTTCTCATATCGGTGGGCACACTTTTCGCACATGTATTCGTAGGTGGGCATGGATGTCCTCTCCTGTTCTTGTTTTACCGGGGAATATAATACAGGGGGCAACGCCCATCGGTTCCTCAGGAGGGCTCCTCTATCTTCAGGTTCCCCCTGGACACTGCCAGCCCGGCCACTATCACCGGCAGGAACTGGGTTGCGTGGAAGAAAATGGCCATGGCCTTGGCCCTGGGTTCGGGAATGCCGGTGATCACAGGGAAAAGAACCCCCAGAGCGTAGTGAACCGTTCCCGCCCCGGCGGGGGTGGGTATCAGCATCCCGAAGCCGGAAAGCACCAGGACCAGCGGGGGATAGTACCATTCCCATTGTATGTCCAGGGCTATGAACACAGGGATCACCGAGGCGCACAGCGCAAGCCATACGCCAATGGAAAGTGCCGTGACCCTAACTATCTCACCGGGGTTCTTCAATATGTCCAGCCCGGCGGCGAAGTCCAGAAGCATCCTTTCCATCCTGGCAGCCAGCCTGTAGAAACCGAACCGTTTCAGTGGCCACACTATCACGGCAACGGTTCTCCCGTGCCATTTCCCCAGGGCTATGAGTACCAGCAGTATGGCGGCATAACCCGCCCCGGCGGCAATAAGACCGCTTCGTACGCCAACTGAAAGGCTTTCCCACATGGCAGCCATGACGATGATGGCCATGCCTGTGAGGGTCAGTCCGTCGAAAAGCCTTGCCACAACCACAGTGGCGAAGGACGACGCGAAGGGAATTCCTGTCTTTCTGGAAAGAAGGGCTGAACGGGCGAACTCGCCAAGACGGCCGGGAAGAACGCTGTTCAGCATGAACCCGGTTATAAGGGGGGGAGCCGCGGAGGCTTTCCTCACCTTGCCGACAGGCGCCAGAAGGGTGACCCACCTGTATATCCTGAAGAGGTAGCTTATTGCAAGGGCGGGAAGCACAGCAAAGGCGTAGCCCCACCCGGCGGTCTGAAAAACCGCGGAAAGCTCATTCCAGTCGGTCTTCCTGAAGGTAAGCCAGATGGTGAGCAGGGCGATGGCGGTTCCGATGACAAGCTTGATGGAGGAGCTGCGGCTATTCTTCAAGGGACGCCTCCACACCGGAGCAGACCCCGTGGATAGCCACCAGCATACGTTCCTGGGCGTGGCTGGTTTCCGCCGAGGATGATCTCCACTGGATATTGGCCCAGGGAACAATTCCGCAGGAGGCTGATGTGAAGGCGATGACCGAAAGGCCCATCTCCCCCGCCCTTTTCGCCGCCCTTAAAACATTTTCGCTTGTGCCGCTGGTGGAGAGGGCTATCAGGATATCCCCGGGTCTTCCCAGGGCTTCCACCTGCCGTTGGAATATGCTTTCGAAACCGTAGTCGTTGCCCAGGGCGGTTATCACCGCCGGATCCGAGGCAAGGGCCACCGCCGGAAGCCCCCTTCTTTCCCTGCGGAACCTTCCCACGAGTTCGGCGGCGAAGTGGGAGGCGTCGGCGGCGCTTCCCCCGTTCCCGCATATGAGCACCTTGCCCCCGGCGGCGAACACCCGGGATATCTCCCCGGCTATCCTCTCCACCGTGGCGCAGTCCATTTCCTCAAGGGAGAAAACGGCCCTTTCCATGTAACCGGCTACAGTATTTTTCTCAGCCATTTTTCCATTGCCTCTTCCAGTGGTGGCATTTCGATCTCACGGCGGGTTCCCAGTGCGGACCAGAGCGGTCTTGGCGCCGGGAGGCCCAGCTGACTCCATTCCACGGGTATCACCCTTCCCCCGGGGAAACGCTGCTTCAGCCCGCAGGCCAGTGTAAAGGGCGTAACCCCTCCGGGGTTCACGCAATGATACAAGCCCCGGTGGTCTTCATCAAAGACCATTGTCTCCAGGGCGTCCACCAGACTGTCCACGAAGGTTGCACAGGCTGTCTGGTCCGCCACCGCCGAAACCTCTCCCCCGCTCCTGAGCCTGTCAGCCATCCAGGGAAGCATTCCCTTCTCCCCTGTGAGCCAGGAGGTCCTCACCACGGCGTTAGCAGGGTTCTCCAGGGCGGCGGCCTCGCCCCTGAGCTTGCTCACGGCGTATCCGTTGGCCGGGTTCACCGGGCTTTCCTCGGTGAGGTATTCACCCCCGCCGTCGGTGAACACATGATCCGTTGAAATGGTAATGAGCCTCACACCTGTTCCCGCCAGTATCTCCACCCCCCTGCGGTGAACGCCGTCGGCCAGGGCGGGGTTTTCCTCGCAGAGGTCAACATCGGTGATGGCCGCGGCATTGACTATTACGTCAGGGCGGTAACCGGAGATCACCGGCAGTATGCTTCCGGGAACTGTGATGTCCGCCCCGGGGAGGTCCACCCCCATGCAGATGTTCCCGAACCGCTTCACCAGTTCAGAACCCAGCATGCCCCGGGCCCCTGTGACAAGCACCTTCTTCACAGGTCCTCCCTTTCCACAAGGGGAAGGGGGGGAAGGGGTTTGTCATCCAGTACAAGGCGGGGAATATCCCGGGTCAGCAGGTGCCAGGGAAGGGAGGTGAATTCCTCAAGACGGCTCTCAAGCCTCCGGTCCAGTATGTGGTCCGATGGGGAGTGGGCATCGCTGCAGAGGCCGTGGGCAAGACCCTTCGCCAGTATCCGCCTTGCTGTGGCGGCGTATTTTTCGAACCGGAGGGAACGGGCGCTCACAAGTGTTCCGCAGCCCATGGCGGAAAGGGTTACAAGCCTCCGGGGATTCCTCCGGCACCACCTGTACCTCTCCGGGTGGGCCACCAGGGGGAAATACCCCTTCCTCAGTATCCTCTTCAGATGGAACAGGGTTTCGAGCCAGGATATATTCGTGGAGAACTCCACGAGCACCCATCCGGTGCCGGGATAGCGGACCAGCTCGAGGGGGGCGAGATCGAACCCTGTAACAAGGAGCTCCCCTGCCTGGATCAGCTCGAAACCGACGGTGTCCCCCACTGATTCAAGGAAGGACTCCACCCTCCGCGACCTGACCTCTATTACCCGGCTGGGCATGGAGGCCGCGTAATGGGGGGTGGCCGCCACCACGGAACCGCTGCTGTAAGCCGAATTCATGGCATCCATCATGAGCCTGGCCTCTTTGCCGTTCCGGGCGCCGTCGTCAACTCCGGGAACTATATGGGAGTGAAGGTCTATTACAGGCAGATCAGTACTTCCCTTCCCCAGAAGATATATTCTGGCAGGGGAATATCTTTGGATGGGGGACCTGTGTCAAAAACGACGCTGCTGGCCATTCTGGCCTTCATAGGGGCTGCGAATGCTTCCCAGGGGGAAGAAAAGGCCCTTGAAAGACTTTCAATGACCACCGACATGCTGCTGGCCATAGGCGAGGAAATGGTGGGGGAACCGGTGAGCGGAATGCTGGTCACCGGGGATACCCTTCTTGTGGATGTGAACCTTTCCAGCCAGTACAGCTACTCGTTCATAATCTGGACCGATTCGGCCTTCAATTATGTGGATTTCTGGCTGACCAACCCCGGCGGAGCAACACCAAGGGGTGATGTGAGCGACCACACCACCCTGGCCATAATCCCCGATTCAACCGAATCGGGGATGTGGAGGCTGGGGATGGAACTCCTTGAGGGAGCCTACTCCGACACCGCCTTCTACGCCGCTGCCATTTTCCGGAACCAGAGGGTCCCCCAGCAGAGCTACCAGGGCCAGAACTCCGTCCCCTGACACTTCCTGTGCCCGGAGGAATCCCGCGGCCCTCATGCCCTGTTCAAGCTCCTTCCTGAACCGGCTCCGGCAGGTAACGGCCATGGTGCCCCCCGGCCTCAGAAGATGGGCACCGGCGAATATGAACCTGTAAATGGTCATCGGCGCGGCCTCCCTGGCCTGCCCCCTCAGCCTGTCCGGCGAAGGTCTGCCGCTGTCTGAAACGAAATAGGGAGGGTTTGCCAGGACAAGGTCGGCGCAACCTTTCCTGAAGGTCCTCGACGCGTTCTCCACGGGGCACAGAACAGCTTCGCCGAACCCCCGGTGGAACCCCGCCAGGGCTTCCCGTGAATTGTCTATACCCACGACGAGCCCCTTTACGGAGTGGTCCATGCACCTGAGAACACCGCCGGTTCCGGTGCCGAGGTCGAAGCACACACTGAAGGTCATAGAATCGGCGATCCCGGCGAGCAGAATGGTGTCGGAGGTGATCTCCCGTCCGGGAACCGGCTTCAGCGGTACACCGCCTTCGCCACCCCCCAGGTCTTGAAGGGTGTGGACTGGTTGAACCTGTTGTCGTACCAGGCCCCCACCGACCAGAAACCGTTCTCGTCCTCCACCATGTGCAGCTCGGCGATGCCGAAGGCCGGGCTGTGCTGAGCTCCGGGTATCTGGATGGTGTACTGCCTGTAGATGGTGACGCTGTCCTGTGGCGCCGGGGGATCCGGGCTGGAGGCAACGAAACTGAAGTCGGCGCTTATCACGCTGTCTTCGGGAACAGCACCGTAGATCTGGCCGATGGTAAGGTTCTCGATGGCCTTGTTCCAGTCGGTGAAATCAAGTGTGGGATAATCATCTATGTCGTTGTTGTCGGCGTAGAACATGAATGAGTCGTGGAGGCAGTCGAGGTACTGTGCGGAAAGGCCGTTCAGCGCCGACTGCATGTTCTCCACCACGATGTCCGGGCTGGTGGGGGTCTGCCATACCACCCCGCCGCCTGAGGGGTCAGCCGGGGAACGGGGATCGAAAAGATCACAGGAGAAGAGGAAGAGCAGTGAAAGGCAAAAGAGATATCTCATGGTATTCTCACATCCTTATGTTGAATCCCACATTGGCTTTCCAGTAGCTTTCCCGTCCTGCGTCGGCATAGAAAGACCTTGTGATGTTGGCGTTCAGTGTCCCGCCCATGATGTCGATGGCGGACCTGATCCCGACATGGTGTATGTGATCGGTGCTCTGTATCCCATAGGCCATTCTGTTCCTGGAGTAGTACTGGTAGGAATAGGTGGGGGTGATGCCCACTGAGCTGGAGACATGGAATCCGGCATCCAGGGTGATGGTGCTGTTCAGGGTTTCTTCGCTTCTGAGGAAAGCGCCGTTCTCAAGATTGCCCTGGTCGTTGAAGGTGAAACGGTGGGATATCCCCAGTGTGGTGCTGTCCGACGCGACCCTGCTCAGGGAGAATGATTCGTCAAGCCTTCTGAAGAGCCTGTCCGGTACTCCGGCCTCCTCGGGGAAAATGTAGTTCGTGTAGGTGGCGGTGATCTTCACCGACTGGTTCAGTCTCCAGTCGTTGCCAAGGTCGTACCTGTAGCCAGGTGAGAAGGCGTAGGTGGAAGAGATCTTGGAGTTGGCGCTCTGTGAGGCCATGATGTAATACAGATATCTTTCCTGGCCGTTCATGGAGCAGGTAATGGTAAATCTCTCGGAGAGGGGAATGCTTGAGCTTATGGATATCAGCTCCCTGTACTCGTCGCGGTCGTAGTCGTTCCTGTACACCAGGCTGTCCACATCCTCCACCTCGGTGTCGTAGGAATAGAGCTCCACCAGCCTCTGGAAGGTGATCCTGGACCCGCCGGGGGTATATGTGAGGGTTATGTTCAGCAGCTTGTCGTCGGTGGATTCGTTCAGCTGATAGTACTGCCCGGTACCGTATATAAGCGAGGTGTTCTCCTTTTCGTCGATGCTTCTGTCGAAGGCGAAGGACAGCTCTATGTCGTCGGCGAATTCCCACACCAGGTTGGAGCCCAGATACCTTCCCCTGCGGTCGTTGTTCCTGGGGTCGTCGATGGTGGAGTCGGGTACCGTGCTCTCATAGTAGTCGTTCTCATCGGAGAAGCCGGTGGTGAAGGTCACGAACACCCCGGGAATGATCTCCGGCAGCTCGGCGGTTTCCGAATGGCTCCAGGTTTCACCGCGCTTCGCCTCAAGGGAGTCGATGTAGATAATGGAGTTGCGCTGGCCCGAAAGCTGGGCGTTCAGGCTTCCTCCCCTGAAATTCTCCGGGAAGTAGTAGCTGAGCCTTGCGTTGAGGCCGTCGGAGTAGTTCTCGGTTTCATTTCCGTAGGAACGGTTCTCGGTGAAACCCAGGCTGGTGTTGATGCCGCCGAAAAGGGTCTTTGTCACCGTGGCGCCTATTCTGTGAAAGTTGCCGTCATTGTTCCCTGTGGTGGTGGTGTCGCCGGAGGTCCTTATGTAATCGATGTTCTGAAGCCCTACGGATACATTGGTGTTGAGCCAGCTCCCCCGGGAATACCTTATGGAGCCGGTGGCGGATTCGGTCTGGTCGTCTCGGACCCTGTCGCCGTAGCGGTCCTCCAGGGCAACGCTCCTCTGGAAGGAGGAGGACATCTCGACACCCATAAGGGGCTTCCAGCTCAGGGAGCCGGAACCGCTTCTGCCGTCGATGAACCTGTCGAGGCCCTCTGTCCTTTCCGCGGAGAAGGTGCCGTTTCCGCTGAGGTTGACCTCGGGGGACACCACCTGGTTAACGGAAAAACTGTTGGTGAGCTTGCTGGTCTCCTTGATCTGGTCCATGCTCAGATTGTAGCTGAAATCGAACCCCGCGCATATGGCGGCCAGTACGAAAAGTGGGAACAGATACCTCAAATTACGGCCTTTCCAGCTAGTTCGGCGAACTTTTCCGGGGGAATTCTCTCCGCCCTGAGATCAGGGTCGATTGAAGATGCGCCCAGCATCGCCTCGGCGGTTTCCCGTCCGAAAACGGAAGTAAGACAGTTTATAACCTTTTTGCGCCGGGAGGAGAAGGCTGCCTTGACTATCCTTCCGTAAACGGCGTACTCTTCCCGGTTAAGGGGGGGATCTTCCTTCCTGGTGAGGACCACCACCCTGGATGAGACCTTCGGCCGTGGCATGAATTCACCGGGGTCCAGGTCGAAGAGCTTCTTCACGGTGAACCAGGGCCATACCATAAGGGCGAGCCTTCCGTAATCCCTGCCCCCCTCGAGACAGCACAGCCTTGCAGCCATTTCCCTTTGAAGCATCATTACAGCGATGCCCACCCCGGAGAAAACCGGCTCGCATATACGTAGGACCGCCTGGGATGAGATGTTGTAGGGCAGGTTCGAGGCGATGGCGTCGAAGGGGTAGCCGGGAAGGGAATGGGGGTCAGCGCCGAGAAAATCACCCTGGATTGTCCTTACCCCGGGGAACTCCGCTTTCATCCTTCCCGCCAGCTCTTCCGAGAGCTCGATGGCGGTGACACGGTGACCCGCCGCAGCCAGGGGCCCGGTAAGGGCGCCAAGGCCGGGGCCTATCTCAAGGACGGACATGGGGGTGTCCCCCAGTGCCCTGGCAATTCTCCGGGCGGCCAGGGGATTCACAAGGAAGTTCTGCCCCATGGACTTCTCTGCCCTTATACCCAGTTCTGCCAGGGCCTCTCTGGTTTCCCTGCCGTTCATGAGCCCCGGACCTTCATGGGAACCCCCAGCCGCTGGGCCAGGTCCCGGGTCCTGTGTATGTCCGCGCCGGACCCCTTTACAGCGGAAACAGCTGTTTCGGTTCCGGAGGCCTTCGCCATGCGGATGAACCTGAGAAGGTGTTCCCAGGCCCCCTGGGCTGAGGGACGGCATATCCTCATGTATTCAGTCTCTCCCGAGGCGTTCAGGCTGATGCTCACCGAGTCCACCAGGGAGAGAAGCTCCTTTGCGTCGTCCTCCCCCATGAATGTGGTGCACAGCCCGTTGGTGTTCAGTCTTATCCTGGCTCCTGTCTTCGCAAGCTTCCGGCAGCATTTCACCACCAGACCGCTCCTGAGGGTGGGTTCCCCGAAACCGCAGATGACGACCTCCTGGAAGTCCTCGAGGGGAAGGGCCTCGATGGTGGACAGCACCAGCCTTTCCGGGGGGTCGGAAGGATGCCTGAGGAAGTGACCGCCGATGCCGTCGGAATGGCGACGGATGCAGAAGCGGCAGCGGTTGTTGCACCTGGAGGTGAGGTTGAGATAAACCGAATCTCCATACCTGTAAACGATATCCGCCCTTCTGTTCAGAGGGTGAAGAAGGAACGCCCTCATGGCATTTTCCCACAGGACGAAAGACATGCCCTCTATAGACAGGTCCCCCCCCTGAAGTTCCCTCAGGGCTTCGATGACGAAACGGGTGTATGCAGGCTCGTTCCTTCTTCCCCGGTGTGGTTCCGGGGGAAGGAAGGGCGAGTCGGTTTCCGCCAGCAGCAGATGCCCGGGAACACCGGAGAGTATCCCTCTCAGATTGTCATTCCCTTTGTATGTCACCGGCCCGCCGACGCCTATGTAGAACCCCCTGGAAACCGCCTCCTCCGTTTCCTTCCTTCCGCCGTTCCAGCAGTGAAGGATCACCGGCACTGAGGGTGACAGGGGCAGCTCCGAAAGCACCGCTGCCTCGGCGTTCCGTGAATGCACGATGAGAGGGTAACCGATGGACCCCGCCAGTTCGATATGCCGGTGGAACCATTCGACCTGAACATCCTTCGGGTGTGTCATGTGGTGAAAATCAAGCCCGGTCTCCCCCACGGCGGCGGTCTCCGGGGAGATGAAGGTCTTAAGCAGGCTGTGCCACTGGCCCTGCCAGCCCTCACCCGGCAGGTGTTCCGGGTGGAAGGCCGACGCGGAGCGGTAGCCGGTCTTATGTGCTATCCCTGCCGATTTGAGGGCTGTGGAGAGGTCGACCGAGGGGATCATTACATGGGTAATCCCCGCCTCTTCAGCCCTTGAACGGACCTGGTCAATATCCCCGTCGAAATGGGTGAAATGGAGATGTGCGTGGCTGTCGAACCCGGGGCTACCTCCAGATGACATCTTCACGGCCGGGTCCGGTGGAGATGGCGGTAACAGGGACCCGGACGATCCGCTCCACAGCGTGGACATAGTCCCTGGCCCCCCGGGGAAGGCTGCTCCAGCTTCTCTCTCCCCTTATGTCATCACGCCATCCGGGGAGGGTCTCATAAACGGGGACCATATCCCCCATGAACCTTCCCGGTGAAAAGTGTCCGCCTTCGTAGGAGGTGCAGATCTTCAGTTCGTCAAAACCGCTCAGTACGTCGAGAAGGGTCAGGGTAATCGAAGTGCAGCCGTTCAGCCTTGCGGCGTAGGCCGCAAGAACGCCGTCGAGCCATCCGCATCGTCTGGGTCTGCCCGTTGTGGTTCCGAATTCGTTGCCGGCGGTCCTTATCCTTTCCCCTGTGGCATTGTCCTGCTCGGTGGGGAAGGGTCCGGCGCCGACCCTTGTGGAATAAGCCTTGAGTATCCCCGTTACCTGGTCCACCGAGGTGGGTCCGAAGCCCAGGCTGGTGCAGGCCGCCCCTGAAACGCACTGCCCGCAGGTAACGAAGGGATATGAACCGTGGTCGGGATCGAGGAGCGAGCCCTGGGCTCCCTCGGCGATCACCCTTTCCTCGCTCTGGAGTAAACCCTCCAGGGCCAGGGATACATCCCCGGCGTAGACCTTTACCTCCTGGGCCGCGGCAATGAACCCGCCGGTGTCCTCCCTCAGCTTCAGGGAGTCCTCCGGGGAGAGGTTCAGCTCCCGGATGATATCTTCAGTGTGGAAATCAACAAGCTCAGCGAAGAGGGCCGGGTCGGCGGTGTCCTCAAGCCTTATTCCGTTCCGGCGATACTTCCTTTCGTAGGTGGGGCCAATGCCACGGCCGGTGGTTCCGATGCGCCCATGGGCAAGGGAGCTTTCAGACCTGTTCTCCAGAAGCCTGTAGCCCGGGTGGGTAAGGTTTACCTTGCCGGACACCAGCAGCCTCTTTCCAACGGCAATACCGGCTTCCTCAATGGTCCGTATCTCCTCCAGGATGGTAACGGGGTCCATTACGCAGGAAGCACCGATCAAGGCTGTGACATCCGGTCTGACTAGCCCTGAGGGAAGCAGATGAAGGGCGAATTTCCTGCCCTCGGCCTCCACAGTGTGTCCTGCGTTGGCCCCTCCGCTGAACCTGGCCACCGCGGCGGCCTTTCCAGCAAGGTGGTCAACCATCTTGCCCTTGCCCTCGTCACCCCACTGAAGACCAACTACGATAGTCACCGGCATATTCAGCTCCCCACTGATACTCCGGAGGCGGTTGCTCCCGCAAGCCACCTGCAGAGTTCATTCATACCGCTTCCATCAATGGAGGAAACCGGGATTACGGGACCCAGTTCTCCAGCCGTTCTCACGGAAACCGCCAGTTTGCCCCTCTTGAGCTTGTCGCTTTTCGTAAGGGCAACGATGTAAGGCTTGCCGCCCTCCTTGAGATACTCAGCCATGGAGAGGTCGCTCTCGAGGGCGGGGTGCCTGGCGTCCACCAGCAGGACCGTTCCCCTGAGGGGTTTTCTCTCCCGGAGATACCACCCGATCCAGTCAATCCACTGGGAGCGGAGGTTCTCCGGCGCCTTGGCATAACCGTATCCTGGAAGATCGGCGATGTAAAAATCCCTGTTAGTTGTGAAAATGTTGATGTACTGGGTGCACCCCGGTCGGGAGCTTGTCCTGGCAACCTTTTTCCCACCGGCGAGCCTGTTGATCAGTGATGATTTTCCCACGTTCGACCTGCCGATGAAGGCTACCTCCGGCAGACCGTCCGAAGGAAGTCCCGGGGGACCGGGACAGCTCTTAAGGAACTCGATCTCAAGCCTGGCCAACTCAGACGGCCTTCTGGCCGCGTGGGCGCAGCACTTCCTCCGGGGGTTTACCCGCTGTGACGCATTCCCCGGAGATGATCAGCTTCGCCACCTCTCCCCTTCTGGAGGGCATGGTGTACATGGGTTCGAGAAGGATCTTCTCCACAATGGACCTGAGCCCCCTGGCGCCGCTTTCGCTCTTCTTCGCCTCCCTGGCCATGGCTATCAGTGCGTCGGAGGTGAACTGAAGGTCTATGTCTTCCAGTGAGAACATGTACCTGTACTGCTTGATAAGGGCGTTCTTGGGCTCGTTGAGCACTCTGACGAGGTCTTCCTCGGAGAGGTCGTCGAGGGTTACCATAACGGGAAGCCTGCCTGCCAGTTCAGGTATTATCCCATAGTGGACAAGGTCGTACACCTGGGCCTTCTTCAGTATCTTCACCCCTTCATTCTCCTCGTTCTCGGAGATGGGGGCGTTGAAACCCAGAGAGGAACTGCGGACACGGTTGGAAATGATCTTCTCTATGCCGTGGAAAGCTCCGCCGCAGATGAAGAGGATGTTGGTGGTGTCAACCTGTATGTGGTCCTGGTAGGGATGCTTCCTGCCTCCCCCGGGGGGAACCCCGGCCACTGTGCCCTCCACTATCTTCAGAAGGGCCTGCTGGACCCCCTCGCCGGAGACGTCCCGGGTGATGGAGGAGTTCTCTGATTTCCTTGCTATCTTGTCGATCTCATCGATATAAATAATTCCCTGCTGTGCGGTTTCCACATCCATGTCGGTAACCTGAAGAAGCCTCAGCAGGATGTTCTCGACATCCTCCCCAACATACCCGGCCTCGGTGAGGGTTGTGGCGTCGGCTATGGCGAAGGGAACATCCAGTATGCCGGCGAGGGTCCTGGCCAGGAGGGTCTTTCCCACTCCGGTGGGGCCCAGAAGGATTATGTTGCTCTTCTCGAGCTCAACCGACGATGTGGTGTCGCTCTTGCTCAGAAGCCTTCTGTAGTGGTTGTAAACGGCAACGGACAGAACCCGCTTGGCCTCTTCCTGTCCCACCACATAAAGATCCAGCTGGTCCTTTATCTCCCTGGGCGTCGGGAGCTTCTTCTTGAGAAAGGCAGGGGTGGAAGAGGTTCCGGCTTCACTGGTTTCAGTTACGATCTCGTGGCAGTAGCGCACGCAGTCGTCGCATATGAAAACACCGGGTCCCTGTATCAGGTGCCTTACCTCGTTCGTGGGCCTGTTGCAGAACGAACATCTGTTTTCTTTCGGCATGACTACTCTCTATTCATCAGAATATTATCTATGATCCCGTATTCAAGTGCTTCTTCAGCGTTCATCCAGAAGTTGCGGTCGCTGTCGAAGTTTATCTTTTCCACCGGCTGGCCGGTGTGCCGGGCAAGAATCCCGTCCATCTGTTCACGGATCTTCAGTATTTCCCTTGCCTCTATCTGAATGTCCGAGGACTGGCCCTGAACACCGCCCATCGGCTGGTGTATCATTACCCTGGCATGGGGAAGGATGCTTCTCTTGCCCTTCGTTCCCGCCGCCAGGAGCACCGACGCCATGGAAGCGGCGCTGCCCATGCAGAAAGTTGAGATGGCGGGCTTGATGAACTGCATGGTGTCGTAGATGGCAAGCCCGGCGGAAACAGAGCCTCCGGGGCTGTGTATGTACATGTTGATGTCCCGCCTGGAATCCTGCCCCTCGAGGAAGAGCAGCTGGGCCACCACAAGGCTGGCGGTCTGGGCGGAAATTACATCGCCGATGAAGACGATGCGGTCCTTCAGAAGCCTGGAATAGATGTCGTATGAACGCTCGGAATTGCCGTCTCTTTCAACGACGAAGGGGATTACCGACATTATTCAGCTCCTTCTGCTTCTGCCTCCTGCGCCCCGGGATCCACCTTCACCCAGCACCATGGCACTGTATTCGTATCCCCCGATCCCTCTTCAGGTTCCTCGGGGGTCTTTTCCTCTACTATGGCATTATCCACAACAAACTCCAATGCCCTTTCGTTCCTGTACCTGTCCAGGAAGGCGGATCTGGTGTCCCCGGCGGCTACCGCCTCGGCAATTTCCTGTTCAGGGACCTCAAGGCTCTCCTGTATGGCGATCTCACGAAGAAGAAGGAACTCCCGGACCTTCCTTTCAGCCATTTCCGCCGCGGCCTTCACCGAGGACTCGTCTTTCTCGTCGTCATCCAGCCGGCTGAGATACTCGGTCCTCAGGTTCTCCACCATGAAATTCGGCACGTCGAACTGATTGCTCTCAAGGATGATGTCCACCGCCAGCCTTTCCCGGTAGCTCTTCATTTCCTCCTCGTACCTGGCGGTAATGTCTTCACGGACCTTTTCCCGGAAATCTTCCATGGTTTCGAATCCCCCTGCCTTCGAGGCGAACTCGTTGTCGAGGTCGGGGTAGGAATGGGCCTTGACCTGCTTAACGGTGAAGGTGTGGGCCGGGCCGGCAAGCTCTTCCTCACCCTCCTTCCGTATCTTCATCTGCATTGTGAAGCTGTCTCCCGGCCTTACCCCGGTGATCAGGTCGTCGAAGCCGGGGCCCATGTCGTTCTGGCTGATCACCGCGGAGAGTTCCCTGGGTTCCCCGCCGTCGGGGTCGGGATATGTCAGCACCACAAGGTCGTTCTCTCCCGCCGGGGAGTCGGTTTCCGTGTAGTCCACGAACTGTCTGCGAATGTGTTCGATGGTGTCCTCCACTGCCTTGTGTACATCATAGGCGGGAAGGGTGAGGGTTATCTCCCTGTAGTCCACCGGTTCCGGGGTTTCGAAAACATTGTATGTAACTGTATAGATGTAGTCTTCCCCTTCCACTGGAAGGAGGTTCTCGAACTCGGGGTCCTCATCGGAAAGCACCCAGTCGAACTCGTCGAAGAGACCTTCTGTAAGCTGCTTGTGGGCCTTCTCCGCAACCTCGGCGATAATGATATTGCCGAACTTCTTCTCAAGGATGGTCTCGGGAACATGTCCCGGGCGGAAGCCCGGCATGTTCACCTCTTTGGAGATGTCCCTTTTTACCTTCCTGAAAATTTTCTTCAGGTCTCCTGAGTCCATGGTGAACCTGACGGTCCGCCTGGTACCATCTTCCTTTATCAGCTCGTATCCCATTACATCCTCGATTTCTTCGGTTCATGAAAGCGCATGAAAACGCGGCAACCGTTGATCTTAGCTGGTAAACGGCTGCGGCACACGCAATTGCGTTTCCCATTCCGGGAACGCTTTATTTCCTCTTCAGCCGGGGAATATGCTTCAATCGATACCTGAAAGCCAAGTAACGGTTCCAGAAGCCCTAGGGGGTATTCCTTCGGCCTGCAATAAGCCTTGCCTCGTCGCTGCTGGGGTAGATCTCCAGTATCAGCGATTCCAGGCGGTTCATGTCCGACTCGGCGGAGTGGGCTCCGTATATGGCCGCCGCCCGGGCAAGGGCGGTTGGCGCCCTGTCGGAGGCGGGGTATCTGAAGTAGACCGCCGTGAACTCCTCGATGGCCCTGTGGGTCTCCCCCAGGTTCTGGTGGCAGAGCGCCAGGTGGTAGAGGGCGTCCGGGGCAACAGAGGCGGCGGGGCTTCCCATGGCCACCTCGAAGAATCCCCGGGCGGCCACTGAATAACCACCCTGCTGATACTGCCTGTAGGCCTCATCATAGGCGATCTGCACCGACTCGGGGGTCTGCCCGGAGGGGGCCGCCGCCCCTGAAGCGAGGAGCCTTTCCAGCTGGTCAACCAGGTTCCTGAGATCCTCGGTTTCCGTGGAGCTCCTCATCCCCGCCTGGGCCTGTATGGCCCGTAGAAGGGTCTCGTTCTGCCTGGCGACGGTCTTCACCGAATCCAGTGTCCTGGCCATTTCCGCGGTCCTTATGTCCACATCCTCCACCCTGCCGGGGGAATTCACCCATTTGCCCCCCCAGCAGGCTGTAAAAAGAATGCTGATAGCAACTATTGCTGTTCTTTTCGCCATGCTCTACTCCGGAAGCACGCGGAGATGAACCCGCCGGTTCTGGGAATACGCCCAGTCGTCGGAACCTGAAACGAATGGTCTTTCCTTGCCGTAGCTAACCGTTTCCAGCCGTGAACGGGAAATTCCGTAATCAACAAGGTACTGGTAAACCGACTGGGCCCGTCTTTCACCAAGGGCGAGGTTGTAGTCGATGGTGCCCCGCTCGTCGCAATGGCCCTCGAGAAGCAGCCGGAAGCCGGAGTTGTTCATTATGTATCCCGCGTTGGTCATCAGGGTGTTCATCATCTCCGGTGAGAGTTCCTCCGAGTTGTACTGGAAGAAAACGTCGTTCAGCGCGGCCTGATGGGCGGCAAGGCGGTCGGAGTAGGTCTGCACGGTGTCATCGGCCCACACACCCACACCAAGGGAGTCGTTTCCCGCGAAGCCCAGGGAATCAGGGTCGGTTTCATCTCCGTTGACATCATCCGGCCGGCAGCCCGGGAAGAAGAACACGATCAGGGAGCACGCCAGGGCAACTGTGATCTTTTTCATTGGATTCCTCCGTGTTCAGGTACAGGGGACCATGCGGCGCAGTAACTCTCACCGCCGGTGGTCAGCCTGTGCAATGTCAGTTTGTTGAGTTCGAGAAGATAAATGGAACGGGTCCCGTCCTTGTCGCTGGAGAAGGCCAGGTGCCTTCCGGTGGGTGACCAGACAGGGTCTTCGTTCAAAGAGCCGCTGGTGGTAACCTGCCGCACTTCCGTGCCGTCGGAGTTCATCACGAAAATGTGGAAATTGCCGTCGACCCTGGCGCAGTAGGCTATTCTGTCCCCGGTGGGGGACCATGAGGGGCTGTCGCAGTAACCGTGGGAAAACCCCGCACGCTGGGATGTTCCCCCGGCGGCATCCATGGTGTAAAGCTGGGGATACCCCACGCGGTCGCTGGTGAAGATCAGCTGCTGCCCCGTGGGGGAAAAGGAGGCGGATGTTTCGATGGAACCCCTTGTGGTAAGCCGGAGAAGGTCCTCGGTGGCCATGTCGTACCTGTAGATATCCGAGTTCCCCGCAATGCTCCGGGTGAAGGCGAGATGGTCTGACCCCGGCGCCCAGGCAGGGGAGGCGTTCACTCCCCCTGTAACTATTCTCCTTGCGGAACTGCCGGCGAAGGAATACAGATAGAGGTCACCGGTGCCGTTCCTGTAGGATGTAAAGGCTATTCGGGCACCGTCGGGGCTCCATGCCGGGGTGGTGATCACTTCGGTATCGCTTATGACCGTCCGGGGCGGGCGGTCGTCAAGGGTGGATGCGGTAAGTGTGTAGGAACCGCCGCCTCTGGTGACATAGGCCACCCTGGTCGAGGCAATGCCCTCCTCTCCCGAAAGAAGGTAAACGAGTTCGTCGGCGAAGCGGTGGACCAGAACCTCCCAGGAGGAACCGGAATACTCCTTCTTGAGCAGCATTTCCCCCTCGGAACCGTCCACGTCAACGACCAGCAGATAACCGCCTGACCCTCCGGTGAGCACGCACCTGGCGTGGGCGTATCCCTCTCCCTCGGGAACGGTTTCCAGTATCCCGGAAAAATCTATGTCGAATTCAAGCTGTTCGGCGGCCTCCCTTATACCGGAGAACTCCATGCTCACCGGTATGCAGTCAGCTCCGATGGGTGTCATCTCCATGAATTCCGAGGCGAAGGCCCCGGAAGCCAGCATAAAAGCCGCGAAAAGTGCCATGCTTACCCTCACTGATAACCCTCCTGAGTAGTGTACCTATGCCGGTAGTATAATATTCCCGGGGGAACAACATGTTCCCGTCATGCTGCTGCATAATGAACAGGGCTGAATGCGGGAAGGAGAGGATAATGGAACACAGGACACTTGATGGCCACCGCGACCACCGGGGCTATGTGATCAACCCCTTTGCCCACCTGGAAAACACCGGAGACATAACCAATTTCCATACCTTCACCATCGAGCCTGGACACTCCAGGGGGAACCATTTCCACCCGGCGCGGAATGAACAGGTCCTCGTACTTGCCGGTGAGATCTCCGTGGAGACCTCCGCCGGCACCAGGGTGCTCACCGGCCTCAGCCCATCCATACTCACCATTCCCGGGGGAATGGAACACACCTTCACCAACAACTCCCGGGAAACCGCCGTGGTAATGTGCTGGAGCAGCCAGCGGGAATCCGGTTACGAGGGGGAGGACACTGTAAGGGCAGCTCCCCGGTAGAACCTACCCGTAGAAAACAGCCAGACCTGTTATGGCGGTCACCGCACAGATAAGCTTCAGGGGAAGCCCCGCCTTCAGGAAATCCGTGGCGGTGTAGCCCCCGGGACCGAATATCATCAGGTTGGTCTGGTATCCCACCGGGGTGATGAAATTCGCCGCGGCTCCATACGCCACCGCCAGATAGAATGGCAGAGGATCAATGCCAAGGGCGGCGGCGGAGGCTGCTGCGAAGGGAAACACTATGGTGGCGGCGGCGGCGGTGGTTATGAACTCAGCGAGGATATTGGTGGTCAAGTATACGGCGGCAATCACGCCGATGGTGCCCAGGGGATGGAAAACACCCAGCACCGAGCCGGAAAGCATTTCACCGAGCCCCGTCACATGCACCGCTTTCCCCAGCGCCAGGGCGAAGGCGGCCACGGTGAGTATGTTCAGGTCTATCATGTTCTTCAGCTCCCCGGGGCTTATGATGCGCACCGTGAGGAACAGGGCGGTCACCGCCAGGAGAGAAGTGAAAAGGGGAACGATGCCGAAAATACCCAGAATGATGCATGCTAAGATGGAACCGGTTATGAATATGGATTTCCCCAGGTCTATCCTGTGTATCTGCTTGATCCTGGAAACCACATAGAACTGCTCGGAGTCCTCGGTGGCGTTGGAAAAATCTCGCCCCGCCAGCAGTATCAGGTGGTCGCCGGGCTGAAGGGAGATGCTGCCTATCTTACCCTCCACCCTTTTCCCGTGCCTGTGAACCCCCAGTACCGCCGCGTCGAACCTGCCTCTGAAATTGGTCTCCCGTATGGGTTTGCCTATAAGGTTCGAGCGGTTGGAGACCACAACCTCCACCACATCGAGCTTCTCTGCAGCTGGCAGGGTGATGTTGCCTGCAAGGGAGAGGCCATCCCTGTTCTCCGCCATCTCGGCAACGGCGGATGTATTCCCCGCCAGTAGAAGCCTGTCCCCCTCCCGGAGTATCTCATCGGGGTTCACCGGTGCGATCACCTTGCTGCCCCTGATTATCTCTATCAGGAACAGGTGCTTCAAACCCCTCAGCTTTGCTTTTCTCACCGTTTTTCCCGCCAGCCGGGAGCCGCTGTCCACCACCAGGTCGGTTATGTACTCCCTGGGGCTTTCCTCCAGGCGGTCAAATGGATTCTTCCTTTTGGGGAAAGTTCTGTAGCCGATCAGAAGCACATAGAGAGTCCCCGTGATGAACACAAGGAGACCCACCGGGGTGAAATCCAGAATGGAGAGACCCTTGCCTCCCTCTTCTATCACAAGGCTGTTCACTATCATGTTCGTGGAGGTTCCTATCATGGTTATCATACCTCCGAGGATGGCCGCCCATGAGAGGGGCATCAGAAGCCTGGAGGCGGGTATCTCATGCTGTCTTCCCCACTCCCCCACGAAGGGGATCATCATGGCAACCACCGGTGTGTTGTTCATGAAGGCGGAACTTAAGCCTGTGAATGGGATCAGCTGGCACAGGAACCTGCGGTAAACAGAGGAGGGTTTTATGAGCACGCCGAAAAGCCACTGGACGAAACCGGTGCGCCAGATGATCTGACTCATCACCAGGAGGATGATCATCACCGCTATGGATTCGTTGGCGAACCCCCCCAGGGATTCAGCCGGGGTAAGTATCCCGGTGAAAACGAGGAATGCCCCGGCGCCTATGAAGATCACCGGAGGGGCAAGTATCCTGGAGTAGAGAACCGCCATCATTGCCGCTATAAGGCAGGTAACGAGTATCTGATCGGTATTCATCCTGCTCCCTTCCTCTGGCACAGTTTACATAAACCAACCAAGGACTGAATACAACCGGCTCCGCCTACGAAGTACAGAGAACTCGGGTCATGCTTAAATTATTATTCACCAGTAAATTACAAAATCTATTTGTCAAATTTACGGATGGCCTCGGCGGTTGACAATTTCCCCGGTTTCTGTTATTTAGTCACTTAGCTAACTGTGCAAACAAGGAGGAACATGAGGGATATAACGGTCCTTATGAAGGCGATGTCCGAGGGGAACAGGCTCAGGATAATCAATGCCCTGATGAATCAGGGGGACATGTGCGCCTGCCAGATCATCGAGCTGCTGGATGTGTCCGGCGCCACGGTATCCAGGCACATGGACGTGCTGGTGAGGGCGGGGCTCGTGAAAAGCAGGAGGGATGGGAAGTGGGTGCACTATTCCCTGGCGTCCCCGGGAACCGCGGATCCGGTGCTGGAATGGCTCAGGGAGCGGTTCGAGGAGTCGGCCCGGGCAAAGAACGACATTAAGGTCCTGGAGAAAATAACCGCCCTGGACAGGGAAGCCCTGTGCGGAAAACAGAAGATTGGAGAAAGCTGCCTATGACAACCGTTGCCAGACGAACCATGTCCAGCCCCTTCGAGAAGTACCTCACCCTCTGGGTGGGCCTGTGCATCGTCGCGGGGATACTTCTCGGGAAGGCGGCGCCGGGGGTGGCCGCCGCCCTCGACGGCATGTCGCTGAACGTCAACGGAGCCCCTGTGGTTTCCATACCCATAGCCATATGCCTCTTCTTCATGATGTATCCCATAATGGTGAAGATAGATTTCCAGAGCGTGGTAAGGGCGGGAAAGAGCGGCAAACCGGTCTTTCTCACACTCTTCATCAACTGGTGCGTGAAGCCCTTCACCATGTACGCCATAGCCATGCTCTTCCTGGGAGTTCTCTTCAGGGGGTTCATAGGGGCCGAGGCGGTGGACCTGGTGAAAATGCCCTTCGGCCTCGACCTGCCGGTTGGGGCGGTCCACGGAAGCGGGACCGTGGTGCTTCAGGACGGGGTGAAGATGCTGGAGATACCACTCTGGAGGAGCTACTTCGCCGGCGCCATACTCCTGGGCATAGCCCCCTGCACCGCCATGGTGCTGGTGTGGAGCTACCTGTCCCGGGGTAACGACGGGCTCACCCTTGTCATGGTGGCCATCAACTCCCTGACCATGCTGGTTCTCTACGGCATACTCGGCGGATTCCTTCTGGGCGTGGGCAAGCTGCCGGTTCCCTGGCAGGCCCTGCTGCTGTCCGTGGCGGTGTATGTGGCCCTTCCCCTGGTGGCGGGCTTCCTCAGCAGGAAGTGGATAATCGGGGCAAAGGGAGAGGAATGGTTCAAAAAAAAGTTCCTGCATCTGCTCACACCGGTTACCATAACCGCCCTGCTGCTTACCCTGATACTTCTCTTCAGCTTCAAGGGCGAGGTGATACTGGCCAATCCCCTTACCATCCTCTGGATATCCGTGCCCCTGTTCGTTCAGACGGTGCTCATCTTCACTCTGGGCTATGTGGCGGCGAAGCTAATGAAGCTCAGGTATGAGGACGCAGCCCCGGCTGCCATGATAGGGGCGTCGAACCATTTCGAAGTGGCCATTGCCACCGCTGTGATGATCTTCGGGCTGCAGTCCGGCGCCGCCCTGGCAACCGTTGTGGGGGTCCTTATCGAAGTGCCGGTGATGCTCATGCTTGTTTCTGTTTGCAGAAGGACAGCGGGGTGGTTCAGAGGGGGTCAGGTCCCAGGAACTCTATCCTGAGCCGTACCGGGCTGGTCCTCCCCGGGGGGACCGGGGGAATGCTGGCGCTGTTGATGGCGTGCTCCACAGCCCTGTCGAATCCGCTGTCGCCGCTGGTCCTTATCACCTGGTGGGAATGGGTGCCGTCGAGGTTCACCGTGAAGTCGATGCGGTAGCTTTGTGCGGGGTTCACCGAGGTCCTGAAGTTCCTCCTTATGGCGCCGAAAACACGGCCCTCGTAGCTTGCCGGGCCAGGGGCGCCGCTACCGGCCTCGCCCTGGGAGCCCACTGAGATGTACTCCTCTGCCGGGGGTGAAACGCTCTCTACCTCTTCAACCTCTTCGACCTCTTCCACCGGCTCGGTAATCTCCTCGGTTATCTCCACTTCCTCCACCACCTCCACGGGCTCCTCGATCACTTCCTCGATCTCCTCCACCGGCTCGGTGTGCTCCTCCACCGGGTCAACGGGGTCCACCGGTGTATCCTGGGGAGTGTCGCCGGTGTCCAGAACGATCATTTCCACCGTTACGAATTCTCCCCCTCCCGGGGCCGCCGCCCTTTCGCCGCGGAAGATGAGCCCGGCGACCACCAGCATGGCAAGGATAGCGGCATGGAGAAGGGCTGACAGAAGGATGTCCCGGCGCTGGATGGTGCCGGAGGTTCGCCGGGGTCCGGCGAAGGGGTTAATCGCTTCCACTTGCGGACTCCTGTATCAGGCCCACATCGGAATAGCCGCCCCGGCGGAGCTCGGTGAGGGCGGCGGCCAGCTTCGCGTACTGCACCTGGCCGTCGGCCCTGAGGTAGGCTTCCGTCCGTCCCGAGACAAGGGCGGTCTCCGCCAGTGAGGAAAGCTCCTCCGGCGCCACCGGCTGCCCGGCAACGGAGATGTTGCCCAGGCCGTCCATCTCCACCACCAGGGATGTGCCCGGGTCGAGCCTTCTGACTATCTCGCCCTGGTCGGTGGAGGGCGGTGTTATCTCGGTGCTGCGCTGTATCACCGGGGCGCTGAGCATGAAGATCACCAGCAGAACGAAGGTCACATCCACCAAGTTGGTCACGTTGATGGACGAGAACTGCCTGTAGCGCCTTCTGATCATGTTATGGAGCCCCTTCGGCACACATCCACCAGTTCCGAGAGGAATCGGTCCATCTCCCCGGCCAGGTCGTCGACCCTGCCCACCACGTAGTTATGGAAGACATTGGCCGGTATTGCCGCCAGAAGCCCTGCAACTGTAGTGGTAAGGGCGGCGGCCACGCCGGAACCCACGGCGCTGATGTCGGCTATACCAGCTTCCCTCATGCCTATGAAGCTCACAAGAACACCCCATACCGTACCCAGAAGCCCCAGAAGGGGGCTGACGCTGGTAACCGTGGCCAGGAAGCCAATGTTCCTGCTTCTCTGGGCCAGGTCCTCACTGGCCTCCCTTTCCAGGGCGCCGTGGAGTATCGCCACCTCTTCGGAGTTCAGAGGCTCGGTTATGCCCCTGTCCTGACGCCGGCTGAGGTACCTGCCGGCCTCGGTGTACATCCTGGCCAGGGGACCCATGTCCCCTGAGTGCTTCACGAAGTCCCCACCCGGAGGCCGTCCGGTGGTCCTCAGGGCGTCCATGAATTTCCTTGAGGCGTTCATTATCCTGCTGAGCTCCTTCAGCTTGGCTATCGCCACGCCCCAGGACCCCAGGGACAGCGCAAGTATGAGGAAGAGGATGAATTTGGTGAACCCGTCGGAGTTGGCCACAGTAGACCAGACCTGACCCAGCATTTTAGCTCTCTTTCATAATGGCCACGGCCTCTATCTCGACCATGGCGTTTAGGGGAAGGGCGGCGGCCTGGAAGGCCGCCCTTGCGGGATAGGGTTCGCTGAAGAACTCGGCGTAAACACCGTTCACCGCGGCGAAATCCCCCATATCCCCAAGAAGGATCGTGATCTTCAACACATTATCCATGGAGGACCCGGCGGCCTTGAGGATGTGGCTCACATTCTCAAGGGCCAGGCGGGTCTGCTCCTCCACCGTTCTTACCAGGGCCCCGCCCGGCTTCATGCCGAGCTGGCCGCTTACGAAAACCAGACCCCCGGCGGCAACCGCCTGGCTGTAGGGCCCCACGGGCCCCGGTGCTTGCTCAGTGGAAACCGCTGTTCTTGCCATAATGCTCTCGTCCCTCCGGATGTTTCAGGAATTATACGCCCCCGGGCCCGGTTGTGTTCCATTCACTCAGGTTTCCCAGTGCGGAAGCAAGGGACTCGGAGAGCTCACCTATGGTGTATGGCTTTGCCAGTACCCCGCGAAACCCATGTTCCCTGTAGTTGGCCATGACATCGTTCCCGGCGTAGCCGCTTGAAACGATCACCACAGCTTCCCGGTGAAGCTTCAGAACCTGCTTCACCGCCTGGGCGCCCCCTGTGCCCCCGGGTATGGTCAGGTCCATTATCACAGCGGTGTAGGGCTCTCCGCTTCTCAAAGAGTCTTTGTACATCTCAATTGCTTCCAGGCCGTCGAAGGCCGAGTCGCAGCTGTAGCCCAGTGACCTCAGCATCTCCCCGGCGGTTTCAAGCACCGACTCGTCGTCGTCGAGTACCAGAATGTTCCCTGCCTGCTTCCTGGCCGCCGGCCGGGGGGGTTCCCGGAGCTTGTCGGGAGCGCCGGGTGAAGCCGGGACCAGAAGGGTGAACAGGGCTCCCCCGAGGAAGCCGTTCCCGGCCTTGATGATTCCGCCGTGGCGCTGAATGATGGAGAAGGAGGTGGCAAGGCCCAGCCCGTGGCCGCCGGTCTTTGTTGTGAAATAGGGGTCGAAAATGTTCTCGATTATGTCCCGTGGTATTCCCGGTCCCGTGTCTTCGAACTCTATCAGTACCAGCTCCCCACGGGGGGTTTCATAGTTCTTCGCCCTTATGTAGAGCCTGCCGTTGCCCTTCATGGCCTGTCTGGCGTTGGTGACTATGTTCTGAAGTACCTGGCCGAACTGCTGGGTGTCCACGTTGAGGTTCCATGTGCCCTGCTCGACTTCAAGCTCAAGAAGGACCGAGGAGCCGCGGAGAACGAACTCCGCCACATCCCTGAGAACCGTTTCGGTATCCACGGACTTCAGTATGGGAGACCCGCCCTTGGCAAAGGTGAGAAGCTGGCCGGTGAGGCTTCTGGCCCTCCGGGCGGCGCTCTCGGCGCTGACGATGAGCTTCGTTCTTTCCTCAGCTGTTCGGGAAGTGTCATGGAGCAGGCTGAGGGACCCCATTATGCCGGTGAGTATGTTGTTGAAATCGTGGGCGATACCCCCGGCGAGAAGCCCTATGGACTCCAGCCTCTCATTCCGCATCGCTTCTTTTTCCAGCATGCTCTTCTCGGTTATGTCTATGATGGTCACGAAGTGGAAGAGCACCTCGTCGTCTATGAAGCTGTTGACTATTCCCTCCACCGACCACACTGTTTCATCAGCGCCCCTGAAACCGCAGGTGAAATGGCTGGGAACATCAGGGTCGTGGGTCCTTATGGGGTCCAGGGCATCACCGTCGGGATCCCTCAGGAACTCCGACAGCGTCCTGCCCCGGAGGCGGGTTTCCGGGAGTTCGGCGAACTCCGCCGCCTTCCTGTTGCAGTCCACTATCACACCCATCCTGTCAAGGAGGAAAATGCCGGTGGGGTCGAAATCCAGGAGCATCTTCTGCCTTTTCCGGTTCCTCCCCACCTCCTCCCAGGCCCTAAGCCTGAGAACGGTGCTGCCTATGTGACCGCTGACGCTGGTGATGAAGTGGAGGTCCTCCTCGGTGAACCTGTCGGGCTCGTCGTAGCTCTGGAAGGCGATGACACCGATTATCTCCTCCCCGGCCTTCATGGGCACCGCGATGAACTGCCAGGGGATGATGTTCTCCGGTGAGGACACCGGTATGGAGGGATCGTCTATCATCCTCCTTATCTCTCTCCGGTTCAGCATCAGGGGCTCGCCGGTGTCGAAAACATACTTGGTGAAGCTTTCCGGCTCGTCCAGCACCTGAACCTCCTCCCTCTCGTCGTGGAAGAGGGGCATGTTGAAGGTCCCGTTCTCGGGGTTGTGAAGGGCGAGGTAGAAGTTCTCCGCCTTGAGGTTCCTCCGAAGGAGTTCCGATACCTTGTCGTAGAGCTGGTCGAGGTTGTCGGTCTCAGAGGTGAGAAGGGCGATCTCTGCCAGTGACCTGCTGTTGGCCAGGGCGTGCCTGTTCAGCCTTACCTCCCGGGCAAGCCGGCGGTTGGTGAGAAGGATAACCGCAATAAGGGCAAGCAGAAGCACTCCCAGCAGGAAGTAATAACCCCCGGGAATGTTCCGGTGTTCAGGGGGGGAGAGCCACTTCTCCATGAGGGCGTAGAATACGGAGGAGCTGTCCGCCTTCAGGGATGCAAGGCTGCCGTTTATGCCCACGATGACCTCCCCGGCGGTTTCCCTGTTCCCGGCGAAGGTGGCCGCCATGGGGCTCCAGACAATTCCCTGGGGCGCAAGCTGTTCCGGAAAATCCGGTGTCAGCATGATGTTCTTGGGCACGGGCACAGCGTCGGCCCGTCCGGCAAGCACAGCCTCTATCCCCTCGCCGTAGCTTCCGCACATCAGGGTGTCCACCGGCATCTCCAGTCCGGAGATGAGATCCATGAGGGTGGAACTGTGTATGTCGCCTTCTATCAGGGCCACTGTTTTCCCGCCGAGGTGATCCAGGGAGGGAACTCCGCCGTCCTTTCTCACAAGGAGGATGGACCAGCCCGCCTCCACGGATTCCTCGGGGAAAAGGTATATCTCCTCCCTCTCCGGTGTTCTGGTCATGCAGGCGATGAGGTCTATCTCCCCGGCCTGGAGCATTCGGATGAGGTCCGGCCAGATCCCGGGCACATACACCGGCTCCCAGTCCCTTTCTTCGGCGATCTCCTCGAAGAGCTCTATGTAGAGGCCCGATGGGTTCCCGCCGCCGTCGGTGTAGGAAAGGGGATAGTTCTCCTCGTAGCCCACGGTGACCGGCAGCCGCAGGAGCAGAAGGGCAAGAAGAACGGTCAAGGGGCACCGCCGTGGAAAACAACGCTGCAGGACTGAAAGCCCCCCTTGTGGTAGAGGAACTTGCCGCTGAAGAACCTGTTGTCGTCGAGCCACTTCATGAACACTTTGTCACCCTCCCATAGAGGAAGCTCTTCCAGCAAGCGGTCATCTATCCAGTGCAGGTCCCCCTCGGGGCAGCTCTTTCTCAGGGTGCCTGAATAGTCCTCCGCGGTAAAAACGAACACATACCAGTCCTCCTGGTCGTCGAAGGCGGGAAAGGTAAGCACACCACGCATCCTGGGCCCCGCGACGGTGAGGCCGGTCTCTTCGTAAAACTCCCGCAGGGCGCACTCCTCAGGTGTTTCTCCAGGTTCGACCTTGCCCCCGGGGGCGTTCCATTTGCCGTAGTGCATGTCGCCTGGCCTGGAGTTCCTGTGTATCATAAGGGTGCGGCCGCCGCTTCGCAGGTAGCACAGAACCGCGATCTTCATTGAGGGAATATATTCAGGGGATACACTGGAACAAATCAGCCGGGGCGGGGTTAACAGTAGGAGTTCCGCCGAAACGGTCAGCCTGATTGGATATTTATGGCACTCTTTTTTTTCCTGTTCCTTATCAGCGCAGTCGAGGTGGAAACCTTCACTCCATTTCCCTCCGGGGTTTCCACATTTCCGACCGCAGGCACTTCCCTTGTCCGGTATGAACCGGAGGAGGGCTTCCTCAGCGGGGAACCGGGAGCGCCGCTGCTCCCTCTGGTGTCCAGGGTCTTCATCCTTCCGGGGAACTGCCGCATAACCGGTTCCGAAGCCATCCTTCAGTTCACGGAGGAACCCCTGGCCATGAACCTCCCCCTTCGGGCAGCAGGGGTTATACGCCCCCTCAGTGCCCCGGCAGGCAAAGATGCCAGGCCAACCCTTCGCTCAGTCACCGGGGAGCACCCCCTGGTCTCCCTCCACGAAGGCACAATACTGAACGCCGTGACCATAGTCTCCGTTACCGTGAACCCATGGAGGTACCTGGCGGACACCGGTGAACTCTCCCTGGCGTCCTCCTGCGTGCTTGAGCTTGAATGGGAACCCGGGGGGGGCTCAGGCTTCCTGTCTCCCCTCCAGGCGGAAACGGTGAACCACCGCCTTGAACAGATGGCCCTTGCCCACCGCTTGCCCCACATCCCCGTCATCCGGGGAACCGACTCCGGCACCGATTACCTCATAATAACCGGCCAGGATCTCATAGCCCCCCTGGCGCCCCTGGTGAACCTTCTCCAGTCCAGGTCCTACACCGTGGAAACCCTTTCGGTCCAGGAGATCGACGGGGGCTGGCCCGGCGCCGACACACAGGAAAGAATAAGGAACTGCGTAAAGGATCATGCCCTGAACCAGGGCACGGCCTATGTGCTCATAGCCGGTGATGAAACCGTGGTCCCCGTCCGGAATGTCTACACCGAGTGCGAGGGGCACATCGAATTCGCCCCCTCCGACCTCTACTACGCCGACATCGACGGCACCTGGGACAAGAACGGCAACGGAGTTTACGGCGAACATGAAGACAGCCTCGACCTCTACGCCGATGTAATACTGGCCAGGCTGCTCTTCTCCACGGAAGCCGGTCTCAGCGCCATCATAAGCAAGAACATCGAGTACTCCGGCGCAGGTGACTCCGACTGGTACAGCAATGCGGTGGTCTGCGGCGCGCAGCTCTTCCCGGAGATAGGCTATTCCGGAGAAAAGGGGTGCGAGCTTCTCATCCAGGAGCTTCCCGAAAGCTTCGAAATTACAGCCGCCTACGAAACCGCCGTGGGCGACTATCCGGACACCTACTTCCCTGTCCTCTACTCAGGCGCAGGCTGGAACCACTATGCAGGCCACGGCTCTCCCACCGGGGTATGGTGGGGGGATTTCACCGGAATACTCACGGTTTTCAGGACCTCAGGGTTCCAGAACCCCGGTCGCTACGGCATACACTCCTCCATCGGATGCCATGTGGGGGACTTCACCGCCCCTTCCACCTACGGCTCCCTTGCGGACACACTGCTCACCCTTCCCGGCGGCGGGGGAATAGCCTGCCTCTTCAACACAACATGGGGCTGGGAGGGGTTCTGGCCGGAGATAGGCTCCTCGGAACGGATGTGCAACGAGACCGTCAGTCAGGTCTATGCAAAAAAGGCCTCCACCCTGGGTCTTGCCTACACCACGGCGAAGGACCTGGAAATACCCTACATGACCGGCCCCTACGACAGGGTCCTCCAGTCCCTGCTGGGATACTCCGCCTTCTTTGAGCCCTCCCTCCGGGTGCTGGGGGTGGCAAGTTCAGATCCGGTGCCCCCTGATCCATTCACCCTCACGGTCCTGGGCCCCAACCCCGCCTCGTCGGGCAGTGTCGCCTTCAGGATAACCGGCCTGTTCGCCGTTTACGATGTCACGGTTTACAGCATGGCAGGCAGGGTCGTTTCAGGCCCCTTCCCCCTCCAGCGGAACTCCGCCCACACACTGGACACATCGGGCCTGTACACCGGGGTCTACTTCCTCCGGGCGGCCTCCCCCGGCGGCCTGTCGGTGTCAGAAAGCTTCGTGGTCCTCAACTGATCCCCCGGTAACGGTTGCCCCCTTCTTCCTTCGGTGCTATTTTCTTGAAGTGAATGTCCCTTAAGGAAGGAGAGATCGTGAAATACTCACTTGTACTGATGCTCGCACTCTGTGTTTTCGCATATGCCGTTTCCCCTGAGGAAGCGGCTGAAATGTCCGGGGAGGAAGCCGGAGGCGAATCCCGCTACCATGGCAAGACTTCCCCTCCCAGATCCCTCGTTCTGCTCATCCCCGACTCCACGGCGGATGTGATCGGAATGTTCGACCCCGACGACGGCGAGTACCTGGGCGATTTCATCGTTAACGACCCCGGCGGAACCCAGTACGAGTTCCAGACCCCCATTAACGCCGTCCAGGGTCCCGCCGGCATCATTTTCGTATCCGACCAGCTGGCGGACAAGGTGTACGCCTTCGACGACGAGGGCGAGTTCCTCTATGTTGCCGCTGAAACCGGTCTGAACAACCTCAGGGGAATCGATTTCAGGAACGACACCCTGTTCGTTACAAGCGGCGACGGCCATATATCAATGTGGTCAGGCCCAAATGTGTTCGAAGGCTACTGGGTTCAGAGCAGCTTCAGCCCCTTCGACGTTCTCTTCACCGACGAGTACACCACCGGGGCGGCGCTTGTGGCTGATATCGCAGGCAGCACCGACAACATCAGGCAGTACGACGAAGACGGCACCCTGCTCTACGAGCTCTTCCAGGTGAACTTCCCGGAGCAGGTCCAGTACGACGCCGCCAACCCCGGGCATTATCTCACCATAGCTTTCTCCGCCAACCAGATCGTACAGTTCACGATCGACGGCACAATGATCGAAACCTGGAGCTTCTCCGGGGGCAGGGGCATTTACCGCCTTGGCAACGGCAACCTCCTGGCCACCAACGGCGACGGCGTCCATGAGATAGACCCCGCCTCGGGTTCCATAATCGACACGAAGTACACAGGTTCCTGCAGGTTCATAGAGCTTGTTGACGTAACCTGGAGCGGCACAGAGGAAACATCCTTCGAGCCGGTTCCCGCACACGGAGTAGCGGTTGGGCCCAACCCCTTCCATGAAGCCCTTTCCGTGACACTGAACCTTCCTTCCCCCGGCGCGGTGGACATCACCGTCTTCTCCCTCGACGGCAGGATTGCCGGAAGCGTTACTCCGGGCATGCTGAACCCGGGCACACACGTTCTTGAATGGAACGCTTCGGGCCTGGAGAACGGCATCTACTTCGTCAGGGTCTCCACGCCGGGCGGGATCACCACCGAAAAGGTGCAGCTGCTCAGATAGGAGAAGGGTTCATTCGGGGCGGGAAGAAGTTCCCGCCCCATTCCGAAGGGATACGGCAATGGGATACATGGCGGCGGTGTTGATCTTCTGCGGTGTCGTCAGCTTATGGGTGCCTGTTTCCGTAGAGGGGATACTGGAAACCGAGGGGGTGTTCCGTTTCACCGACCACTCCTCGGTGTACTCGTTCTTTTCAGACGGAAGCTTCCTCATGGAGCCGGTGGGTATCAGCGGCAGGGCAGTAGAGGGCAGCTGGACCACCGAGGACTACGGCGTTTTCCTCATCACGGGAAGATGGACCTGGTACAACGGCGTCTCCATGGAGAATGACTTCCGTCAAATGGAGATCCTGATAACCCCGCTATCCGCGGAGGCGGACACTGTGAACGGCCTTGCGGTCTATGAGGTTTACTTCACCATCGAGGAACTGGGGCCTTTACTGGAGCTCTGAGACCAGTGTGACAAGAAGGGTGTCCAGCTCTTTCTTCCTGGTCCAGGAGTCGGCCAGGGGATGCCGGGCAATGAGGCCCTCTTCAACCCCCACCATGCAGGGGGCGGCCATTTCCACAAGGGCCATCACCGCTGCGTAGCCAAGTTTCGAGGCAAGCATCCTGTCCGAAGCGGTGGGGCTCCCCCCCCGCTGAACATGGCCCAGGACCGTTACGCGGCTCTTCAGGCCGGACAGCTTCTCTATCTTTTCGGCTATCTCGTAGGCGTTGCCCTCTTCGTCGCCCTCGGCCACCACCAGTATGCTGGAGGTCCTTCCACCTTCGATCCTGGTACGGAGCTTGTTCACTATGCCGGGGATGTCGGTCTTCGTTTCCGGTATGAGTATGCCCTCTGCTCCGGTGCCTATTCCCACCTCCAGGGCTATGAAGCCGGCGTGCCTGCCCATTACCTCAACAATGAAGAGCCTGTCGTGGGCCGCTGCGGTATCACGGACTTTGTCGATGGCCTCCAGGGCGGTGTTCACCGCTGTGTCGAAGCCTATGGTGAAGTCGCTTCCCCATATGTCGTTGTCGATGGTGGCCGGGGCCCCCACCACCCTCACTCCGTGTTCCCGGTGGAGGTCGTTGGCCCCCCGGAAGCTGCCGTCGCCGCCGAAGACTATCAGGCCGTCGATGTTCCTTTGCCTGAGGTTTTCAGCGGCCCGGGCCCTGCCCTCCGGCGTCCTGAACTCTTCACTTCTAGCGGAATGGAGTATGGTGCCGCCCCTCTGGAGTATGTTGCTGACATCCTTCGACGACATGGGGTGGATATCGTTCTCGATGAGGCCCTGGTAGCCCCTTTTCACGCCATAAACGGAAAGGCCACGGGAGATGGCGGTCCTCACCGTGGCCCTTATTCCGGCGTTCATTCCCGGGGCGTCACCGCCGCTGGTCAGAACAGCTATCGACTTCAAAGGTATCTATTCTCCGGACTTTGCCGGGGAATCCACAAGCTCGAGGATGACCGCCTCGGCGGCGTCGCCGTGGCGGGGTCCGAGTTTGATCAGGCGGGTGTAGCCGCCGGGTCTGTCGGCATATCTGGGGCCAAGCTCGTTGAACACCTTCTTCACGGCGTCGGCGCCGAAAACCATTCCCGCCACAAGCCTGCGGGAGTGGACGGTGTCCTTCTTGCCCTTGGTTATTATCCTCTCGGCCAGACTTCTGGCTGCCTTTGCCCTGGCCTGGCTGGTAACCACCTTCTCTTCGAGGAAGAGGGAGGTAACCAGATTGCGGAGCATTCTTACACGGGCAGCCCTGTTCCGGCCCAGCTTGGGAGTCGTCTTCCTGTGACGCATTGAACTCCCTGTCCTTTCTAATTAGCCAGAGAGCGGCCGTGGGCTACAAGCAGTTCCTTCACCACATCCAGTGACGCGGCGCCGAAATTGCGAAGCCCAAGGAGCTCTTCCGAACTCTTTGCAGCCAGCTCGTTCAGGGTGTTTATGCCCCCGGCTGACAGTATCTTTACATATCTTTTGGAAAGGTCGGTGTCCGCGAGATCGGTGTCTTCCATCTGCGGCTTCTCCGCCGGCGGTGCTGCCTTTACGGGGGTGTCGACCTTTTCCTCTTCCTCTGCTTCAACGGGTTCCGGGACGGGGTCGCCCACCGTGATCCCGGTGATAAGCTCGAAGTGCTTCATGAGGATCCTGGTGGCGGACTGAACCGCGTCTGCGGGAGAAATGCTGCCGTCGGTGGTGATGTCCATTATGAGCTTGTCGTAGTCGGTGCGGTCTCCCACACGGGCGCTCTCCACCTCGAAGTTGACCTTTCTCACCGGGCAGAACCAGGAGTCGACGAGTATGTCGCCTATTTCCCTGCCCCTGCCGTGGTTGTACCACTCATCCTGCGTAACGAAACCCTTGCCCCTTTCGATGTTCACTGTGATGTCGAGGCTTGCGCCCTCTTCGGTGACCTCGGCTATCACCTGATCTCCGTTGGCAATGGAAACGCCCTCGTCGCACTGGAACGCAGCGGCGGTGTACACACCGGGCTTGTCAGCCAGCAGCCTGAGTTGTGCCGATTCCCTGCCCTCGTACACAACGGAAAGGGATTTGATATTCAGGATGATATCGGGAACATCCTCAAGAACGCCGCTGAGGACGCTGAATTCGTGTTCCGCGCCCTTTATGGTTACGGATACCGGCGCAGCGCCTTCCAGCAGGGAAAGCATTACCCTGCGCAGGGCGTTGCCCAGCGTTCTGCCGAAACCCCTCTCAAGAGCTGTGATAGTCATCCGGCCGAATCTGTCGGAAAGAGTTTCCTCGTCCCATTTCACAATATCCGGTAGATGAAGCTTCATATATTCCATCGTGTCCCCCTGAACGCTGACGTTTTCTGTTACTTGCCTCTGCGCCTTTTGTTGGGCCTGCAACCGTTGTGGGGTATTCTGGTTATATCCTTGACACCGGTTACTTCGATATCCGTGGTCTGGAGGGCGCGTACCGCGGCCTCTCTGCCGGAGCCGGGTCCGCGGACCCATACCTCGACCTTCTTCAGACCGGCCTCGATGGCCTTCTCCGCAGCCTGAACCGCGGCCTGACTGGCGGCGAAGGCGGTACTCTTACGGGTACCCTTTACGCCTGTGGTACCTCCACTGGCCCAGGTGATCACGTTTCCGCCCTTGTCCGAAATGGTTATCACCGTGTTGTTGAAGGATGATTTGATGTGGGCCACACCGCTAACGTCGGAGACCTTCGCGATCTTCTTCTTCCTGATTGGCTTTCTGCTCTTTGCCTTAGGCATTACTCACCTACCTTCTCTTTCCATGGCCCCGCTTGGGTCCTTTTCGGGTCCGGGCGTTAGTGTGTGTGCGCTGTCCGCGCACCGGCAGGTTCTTTCTGTGCCTGAGGCCGCGGTAGCAGCCGATGTCCATGAGCCTCTTGCGGTTCATGTTCACCTCGGCCCTGAGGGCGCCTTCTACCTTGTAGCCGTCATCTATTGCGTTTCGGAGAGCCGCCACTTCGGTCTCCGTCAGGGCATCGGTGTTCCTGTCCAGGGGAATTCCCACCGAAGTGAGTATCTCCTTCGAGGAAGTAAGACCGATGCCGTGAATGTATGGAAGCGCGTAGACTATCTGTTTGTTCCTTGGAAGGTCTACACCTGCTATTCTCGCCACTTGTTACCTCCGTTACTGCCGCCCGGCGGCTATCCCTGTCTCTGCTTGTGACGGGGGTTCCGGGAACAGATGACAAGCACCTTTCCCTCCCGCCGAACAATTCGACAGTACTCGCATATTTTCTTTACTGAGCTTCTTACCTTCATCGCCCTACCTCACTTATATCTGTAAGTGATACGCCCTCTGCTCAGGTCGTAGGGAGACAATTCAACGGTCACCCTGTCTCCGACCAGAATGCGAATGTAATGCATCCTCATTTTGCCTGACACATGGCACAGGACAACATGCCCCTCCGGTTTGTCAAGCTCAACTCGACACATGCTGTTTGGAAGGGTCTCCAGAACCGTTCCGTCAACAACAATACCCTGTTCTTTAGCCATCCTGTCCTCTCCATTGGGTCAGGGAAGTGCAAATATTCTCATAAACGGCTATGCCGTCAATATTTCCGGCTCGTTCCCATTGATCATGATGGTATTCTCGGCATGGGCCGAAAGCAATCCGTCTTCCGTAACGACGGTCCATCCGTCGGAAAGGAACCGCACCTCCGCTACTCCCGCGTTCACCATTGGTTCTATGGCAAGCATCAGGCCGTTCCTGAGCCTGGTGCCCCTGCCCGGTCTGCCGTAGTTGGGCACCTGGGGGCTTTCATGGAGCTTGCGTCCTATGCCGTGTCCCACCAGCTGGTGGACAACACTGAAACCATTGGCTTCCACATGGCTCTGAACCGCATGCCCTATGTCACCTGTGCAGTTACCCTGAACCGCAGCCGCTATGCCCATGTCCCTGGCCTCGTATGTGACCTGAACGAGCCTCATGGCCTCCGGGGGAACATTCCCCACCATGACCGTATCGGCGGCGTCTCCGTGGTAACCGTTCTTGTAGGCGCCGACATCAATGCCGACGATGTCTCCATCCTTTACCTGTCTTACGGCGGATGGAATGCCGTGCACAACCTCGCGGTTGATGGAAACACAAACCGCGGCAGGGTAGCCGTTGTAGTTCAGGAAGGAGGGAACAGCCCCTTCTGAACTGATTATCTCACGGCCGAGCGCATCGATTTCCGCCGTTGTAACTCCCGGGGTTATGAACTGGGCAAGCTCGGTGAGAACCCTTCTCACTATCCTGCCCGATTCCCTCGCCGCCTCCCTGTCCCGCGCCGAAGAAACTATGCCCATGGTTTCAGGGCCTCCATTATTCTTCCTGTTACCTCGTCGGTGGCGCCGGTGCCGTCTATGGCGATCATCCTGCTGCCATAGTACTCCACCAGGGGGGCGGTTGCCCGCCGGTATACCCTGAGCCGATGATGGATCACCTCGGGGGTGTCATCGGGTCTTCGGTAATTCTCTGCCTTCTCCTGTCTTTCGCTTCTTCTCCGGCTGAGCCGCCCTATGGCCTCCTCTTCGGGGACATCCAGAAAAAGGGCGCAGGTAAGCTCCATGCCCAGGTTCTCGAGGTGGGTGTCGAAGGACCTGGCCTGGGCAACATTCCGGGGGTAGCCGTCCACCAGGAACCTCTTGAGGCCGTCGATGGCCTTGAAGAGCACATAGTTCGTGGTGATGTCGTCCACCAGTTTGCCCGAGGAGATAACGCTGCCTATCCTGCTTCCTATCCTGGTTCCCTCAAGGACCTTTGCCCTGAAGAGCTCTCCGGTTGAGATGTGGGTCAGGCTGCACCTTTCAGCAAGCCTCGAGGCCTGTGTGCCCTTTCCTGACCCGGGAGAACCGAAGAATACGATCCTCATCTGCTGCCCCTGATCCTTCCCTTTGTAAGGAATCCGTCGTAGTGCCTCATGAGAAGGTGTGTCTCTATCTGCCTGAGGGTTTCGAGGGCAACACCCACCACGATCAGAAGGCTGGTTCCTCCGAACATGAAGTTAACGCCGGCATGGCGCATCATTACCATTGGAAGCACGGCGATGGCCGCCAGGAAGAGGGCTCCGGGGAGTGTAACCCTCACCAGCACCTTTTCAATGTACTTGGCTGTGCTCTTGCCCGGCTTGCGCCCGGGGATGAAGCCGCCCTGCTTCTTCATGTTGTCGGCGAGGTCCTGGGGGTTGAAGACTATCGCGGTGTAGACATAGGCGAAGAGAACGATGAGGAAGGTGTATATGCCTATGTAGAGAGCGCTTCCCGGTGACATCCAGCTGTTTACCCAGCCGGAGATGTCGCTGTTGGGGAAGAACATCGCCAGTGTGGACGGGAACATCATGAAGGACTGGGCGAAGATCACCGGGATCACTCCTGCCGTGTTCAGCCTGAGTGGTATGTGGGTGCTCTGTCCGCCGTAGACCTTCCTGCCCCTTACCTGCTTGGCGTATGAGACCGGGATCTTTCTCTGGGCTTCGGTCATCACCACGGTGAACACCACCACGGCGAACATGAAGACCACAAGGAAAACACCGGTTATGAAGTTGGTCTGCTGAAGTATGAATATGTCGTTGTAGAGGGTTGTCACAGCTTCGGGCAGACGGCCCACGATACCGGCGAAGATTATCAGGCTTATTCCGTTGCCGATACCCCGTTCGCTTATCCGCTCACCCAGCCACATCACGAAAATGGTACCCGTTATCAGGGTGATCACCGTCTGTAATGTGAACCCGAGCCCGGCGTTTGGAACGACGCCGGGGACCTGGGCATTCATTCCGATGAGGTACTGGCTGATCCCCAGACCCTGTATGAAGGCCAGAAGAACAGTGCCGTACCTTGTTATCTCGGTCATCTTCTGACGACCGGCCTCCCCCTCCTTCTTCAGCTTCTCGAAGTAGGGAAGAACTGAGCCCAGCAGCTGAACTATGATCGACGCGGAGATGTAGGGCATGATGCCCAGGGCGAAAATACTTGCCCGCTGAAGGGCTCCGCCCACGAAGAGGTCGAACATGCCCATAACGCCGCCGCCGTCGGCGAAGGCCGCCTGAAGGGCGTGGCTGTTTATGCCGGGCACCGGAATGAAACCGCCCAGGCGGTATATGGCCAGCAGACCGAACGTATAGATGATCTTCTTCCGGAGTTCCGGGATCTTCATTACGTTGTCAAATCCGCGCATCAGCTGAGCACCTCCACCGTTCCCCCTGCTTCGGTAATGGCATTGAGGGCGCTCGGGGTATACGCGTCGGCGCACACCGTGAGATTCCTCTCGAGTTTACCGTCGCCGAGGATCTTCACCGGCTTGAGCCTTGATGAAATGAGCCCCGCTGTCTTCAGTGCGTCGGGTGTTACCACCGTGCCGTCCTGGAAACAGTTGAGAAGCCCCACATTCACAACCTGGTACTTCACCGCGTGGCGCACATTGCTGAAGCCCTTGTGGGTCATGCGGCGCTGAAGGGGCATCTGGCCGCCCTCGAACCAGGGGCTGATGCTGGATCTGGCCCTCTGACCCTTGTGACCCTTGCCGGCGGTCTTGCCGTTGCCGGAACCCGGACCGCAGCCCCTGCGCTTGCTGGTTTTCGTTGCCCCCTGTGCGGGACGTAGATGCTGAAGCCTTCTCATTCTGCCACCTCCTCGACCTTCAGGAGGTGCTTCACCTTGAAGATCATGCCCCGGATCTGGGGGGTATCGGTGTGGACCCGGGAGGAATTCACCTTCCCGAGACCCAGGGCCTCGAGGGTTTTCTTCTGACTGGCCTCACGCCCGATGGCGCTTCTGATCTTCGTTACACGGAGCTTCCTGTCAGCCATTCGACTTGCTCCTTTCGGCCACAATGGTCCGCCTTACCGAGCTGATCTGGTCGATCTTGATAAGGTCTTTCAGGCCGCTCATGGTGGCCTTCGTGACATTGTGGGAGTTATTGGAGCCCTGGGCCTTCGTGAGCACGTCCTTCACTCCGGCGCACTCCATTATTGCCCTCACCGCGCTGCCTGCGATAACTCCGGTACCGGGGCTGGCCGGACGCAGGAGGACCTTCCCGGCTCCGTATCTGCCTATGATCAGGTGGGGAATGGTCCTGTTGTCCACAAGGGGAACCTTGATCATGCTCTTCCGGGCATTGTCGGTTGCCTTTCTGATGGACTCGGGAAGCTCGGTGGCCTTGCCCAGACCAACTCCCACCATACCGTTCTGGTCCCCCACTGCCACTATGGCGTTGAACCCGAAGGTCCTTCCGCCCTTTGTGACCTTGGCGCACCTGTTAACGGTTATCAGCTTGTCGATCAGCCCGGCTTCCTCGAGGGGGGAGGGTTTGCGCTCGACGCGCTTCTGGCCCTTCCTGCCCCTGGAGTCGTTCCTGTCCGAGGAGCCGCGGTTGTCGTTTCTGCCTCTTCTGTCTCTGTTCTCTGTTTTGTTTTCCATAAGTGCCCCCTAGAATTCCAGCCCGTTTTCACGGGCCTTCTCCGCCAGGGCCTTAACCCTGCCGTGATAGGGATGTCCACCTCTGTCAAACACCACGGAGGATATTCCCTTTTCCTTCGCCTTCAATGCGATCCGGGCGCCCAGGACCTCAGCGAGCTGGGTCTTGGTTCCCGAGGAGTCTGCCTTGAATTCGTTGGAATCCGTGGTAAGTGCAAGAAGGGTTTTCCCTTCGACATCATCAATGAGACAGGCGACCATGTGCTTCAGGGTCCTTCTAACGAAGAGCCTGGGGCGCTCGGCGGTGCCCTTCACATGCTTCCTTATTCGCCTGTGCCTCCGGGAGAGGCGCTCTCTTCTCGTCAGCTTTGCCACTGTACCTCTCCTTTCTAGCTTACAACCGACTTCGCGGCCTTCCGCTTGACCTGCTGGTCGCTGTAGCGGAAACCGATAAGGTTGTAGGGCTCCACTTTGCGGAGCTTGTATAGGGTGGAAGCGTAGGCCCCCACCAGGTGTTTGTCGTTGCCCGTTATGTCCAGGGAGAAGGTGTTCTGCCCCGGCTTGACCTCGACGGTGAGCTCCGGTGGGATATCCGCCACTATCCTGTGGCTGAAGCCGATCTGAAGCTCGAGGGCCTTGCCCTTGACCTCGGCGGTGTATCCCTTGCCCTCCACTATGAGGGTTCGCCTGTGGCCGTCGCGAACACCGACTACGCGGTTGTTCAGCTCGGCCCGGGTAACACCGTGGAGCCTTCTCTGCTCGGTGCTGTCATCCCTTCTCTCAACATGGAGAATGCCGTCTTCGATGTTGGCGGTGATGCCGTCGGGGAGCGGGTATTCAGCTTCGCCCCTTTTCCCCTTAACGGACACGAGACCCTCCTGTATCTTAACCTCGACGCCATCCAGGGAGATGGGGAGTTTGCCTATTCTTGACATGTCTTCCTCACCTACCAGACGTGCAGCAGCACTTCGCCGCCGACCTTATGTTTTCTCGCCTCGGCATCGGTTATGACACCACGGGGAGTTGTGAGGACCGCAAGACCGCGGCCTCCCATTATCCTCCTGATCTCATCGACGCCAGCATAAACCCTGCATCCCGGACGGGATATCCTCTTAAGACCAAGAATGAGAGACTGCCCGTTCCTGTAGGAAAGGTAAACCCTCAGCATTCCCTGTTTGCCGTCCTCCATTCTCCTGAAACCCCGGATGTATCCGTGGTTATAGAGAACCCTGGCGATGCTCGCCTTCATCTTGGAGGCGGGAATGTCCACCATCTTGTGTCCTGCGGAAGATGCATTCCTGATGCGGGTCAGCATATCAGCGATAGGATCTGTCATTGACATATTTTCTCTCCCTACCAGCTTGCCTTGCGCACCCCCGGGATCAGGCCTCTGTTGGCCATGTCCCGGAAACAGATGCGGCAGATGCCGAACTTCCGAAGGTATCCCCTGGGTCTTCCACACAGAGAGCACCTGTTGTACTTCCTAACATTGAACTTTGGCGTTCTTTTGCACTTCTCTATCAGGCCTTTCTTTGCCATCAGGCACCTCCTCTGCCACTGCGTCTGAAGGGCATGCCGAGGAGACGGATGAGTTCCTGTCCCTCTTCATCGGTTTCAGCAGTGGTGACTATGGTGATGTTCATTCCCCTGAACTTGTCGATCTTGTCAACATCGATCTCGGGGAATATCGCCTGTTCCTCAACGCCGAAGTTGTAGTTTCCCCTGCCGTCGAAGCCCTTGGGGGAAAGCCCCCTGAAGTCCCTCACCTGGGGAAGCGAAAAGCCGATGAGCCTGTCGAGGAACTCCCACATGCGGAAACCGCGGAGTGTTGTGAACACACCTATGGGAACACCCTCCCTGAGCCTGAAACCGGCCACGGACACCTTCGCCTTGGCAACCACCGCCCTCTGGCCGGCGATCATTTCCATCTGGCCCTGGGCGTTGGTTATGTTGTTGGCGTTGTCCATCGCTTCCTTGCCGAGCCCCATGTTGAGCACCACCTTGGTGACACAGGGAACCTGCATGGGATTGGCATACTTGAACCTCTCCTGCAGTTTTCCCCGGACCTCGTCCCGGTAGATCTTCTGCAGTCTGGGCATGTTGTCCTGTTTCATATTCAGCCCCCTAACCCGTCGCTATGGTTTCGCCGCATGCCTTGCAGACGCGCATGAGACGACCCTCGGCATCGCGGGTACGGCTGATGCCCGTGGCCTTGCCGCAACCGGGACAGATCAACCGAAGGTTGGAAACGTGTATCGGAGCTTCCCGCTCGATAATTCCACCCTGCTGATTCTTCTGTGAGGGGCGTGTGTGTCTCTTGATGAGGTTGAGACCCTCCACGATGGCCCTTTCAGTCCCGGGAAACACCTTGAGTATTTTCCCGGTCTTGCCCCTTTCGTTGCCCGACAGGACCCTTACCTTGTCACCCTTTTTCACATGCATCTATATCACCTCCGGCGCCAGAGACACTATTTTCATGAACTTCTGGCGGAGTTCCCGGCCCACCGGGCCGAAGATACGTGTGGCAACGGGCTGCCCCTGGTCGTCGAGTATGACCGCGGCGTTGTCGTCGAAACGGACGCTGGAGCCGTCGGGCCTGTTGAGCTCTTTCCTTGTACGGACCACTACGGCCCTGCGCACATCGCTCTTCTTCACGGTGCCGCCCGGTATGGCTTCCTTCACTGTAACAACAATGATGTCGCCAATCCTGGCATAGCGGCGTCTGGTTCCGCCGAGCACCTTGATGCAGAGGACCTCGCGGGCGCCGGAGTTATCGGCAACCTTCAGTCTTGATTCCACCTGGATCATCCGGAGTCCTCCCTAACGAGCCTTCTCCACGATTTCGAGCAGACGCCAGCGCTTGAGTCTGGAGGTGGGACGGGTTTCCGAAATGGTAACCAGATCACCTGCTCCGCACTGGTTCTGTTCATCGTGGGCATAGTATTTCTTGGTTGTTCTGAATCTCTTGCGGTAAGTGGGGTGAGCCCTGAGCGTTCTTACCTCGACGACTATGGTCTTGTCCATTTTGTCGGAGACTACAACGCCCTGAAGGACCCTCCTGCTTCCTGTTCTTTCTTCTGCCACGGTCAGCTCCCTTCCCCGTCGGTTGTCAGGCCCAGTTCCTTTTCACGGATGGCCGTGAGGACCCTGGCGAGGTTTCTTTTCGACTCGCGTATTTTCAGGGGATTGTCCAGCTGTCCGGCGGCCTTCCTGAACCGCAGATTGAATATCTCGGTCCTCAGCTCGCGAACCTGTTCCTGAAGCTCTTCCATGTTCATGGACTGGAGTTCGTGTGCCTTCATGACTGCATCGCCTCCCTGTCCCTTGCCAGGAACCTTACCTTTACCGGCAGCTTGTGCCCGGCAAGCCTGAGGGCCTCTCTGGCGGTGTCGATGGGTATGCCCTCGATCTCGAACATCACGCGGCCCGGTTTCACCGGAGCCACCCAGAAGTCCACTGCGCCCTTGCCCTTACCCATTCTTGTTTCTGCGGGTGTGGAAGTGACCGGCTTGTCAGGGAATATCCTGATCCAGACCTTTCCTCCGCGCTTCGCGTGTCTTGTCATGGCAACACGGGCGGCTTCTATCTGGGCGCTGGTTATCCAGCCGGCTTCCAGGGCCTGAAGACCGTACTCGCCGAAGGCCACGGTGTCTCCACCCTTGGCTTTGCCCCGCATCCTGCCGCGGTGCTGCTTTCTGAACTTGGATCTCTTTGGCATCAACATTTCACATCACCTGCAATCTCAGGATCCCGGCACTGGTGCTTCGTGCACCTCGCCGTTGTAGATCCATACCTTAACGCCTATAACGCCGTAGGTCGTACGGGCGATACCCCTTGCAAAGTCGATGTCCGCCCTGAGGGTGTGCAGGGGAACCCTTCCTTCATGGTAGGAGTTCACCCGGGACATCTCAGCCCCGCCGAGACGGCCTGAACAGGTGATCTTGATGCCCTCGGCACCGGCGCGCATGGTGTCTGAAATCGTTCTTTTCATTGCCCTGCGGACGCTTACCCTGTTCTCAAGCTGCCTGGCAACGTTGTCGGCCACCAGCATTGCGTCGGTTTCAGGTTTTTCGACCTGGTTTACCTTGATCTTAACCGTTTTCTTCGTCAGGTGCTTCAGCTCGCTTGTGAGGCTGTCGATGGTGCTGCCCCTGCTGCCTATCACGAGACCGGGCCTTGCGGTGCTTATCACCACATTGACCTCCTGGGGCTTCCGCTCGATTATCACCCTGGAGAGCTGAGCCCTCTCGAGACGACGGTAGACATAACGCCGGATCTCTTCATCCTCTTTTATGTACCGGGCGAAATCTCTGCCCCTGGCAAACCAGTTCGAATCCCAGGTACGGCTTATTCCGAGCCTGAGACCGATGGGATTGGTTTTCTGACCCAAACGATTACTCCTCTCCGGGTTCGGCGCCGTCGGCAACTTTAACCACGATGTGGCTTGTGCGGTGACGAATCCTGGTAGCCCGGCCGCGGGCTCTGGGTCTCCAGCGCATTACGGTCGGTCCTTCATCTACGGTTATTGTGCTGATCTTCAGGCTGTCGATGTCGAGCTGCTTGCCCTCGGCCTTTACCACGGCGTTGGCCACGGCGGAGTCAAGGGTGCGGCCGATGATCTTCGAAGCGTTCTTGGGAACGGTAAGAAGGATCGACAGGGCCTGGTTCACGGACTTGCCCCTTACAAGGTCGGCAACTGCCCGGGCCTTCCTGGGGGGAACTCGGACGAATCTGGCCTTGGCTATGGCTTCCATGCTCCCCTCCCTAACTCGAACTCTTCTCGCGGTGACCGCGGAAGGTTCTTGTGGGGGCAAACTCTCCGAGTTTGTGCCCGACCATGTTCTCTACCACAAACACCGGTACGAATTTCCTGCCGTTGTGAACGGCGAAGGTGTGCCCCACGAACTCGGGGGGGATTGTGGACCTGCGGGCCCAGGTCTTGATGACCCTCTTGTCCCCCGATTCGGTGGATACGGCGACCTTCTTCTGGAGGTTCGCATCGATGAATGGACCTTTCTTCAGCGAACGGGCCATATCTACTTCCTCCTCTTACCGGTTGGTCTGCGTCTGCTAATCAGTTTGTCAGACTTTTTCCTGGGCTTCCTTGTGCGAAGACCCTTGGCCAGCTGACCCCAGGGTGAACAGGGATGCCGTCCACCGCTGGTCTTGCCCTCGCCGCCGCCCATGGGGTGGTCGATGGGGTTCATGGCAACACCGCGGACATGGGGCCTGCGGCCCCGCCAGCGGCTGGCTCCCGCTTTGCCGGGAACGATGAGGTTGTGCTCGACGTTGCCGACTGTTCCAATGGTGGCAGCGCAGTTTACCGGTACCCTGCGCATCTCCCTGGAGGGAAGCTTGAGTGTTGCGTAACTGCCCTCGCGGGCCATGAGCTGAACAGAGGTTCCGGCGCTTCTGGCCATCTGGCCGCCCTTGCCGGGCTTCAGCTCTACATTGTGAACCATGGTTCCCACGGGAATGTTCTCCAGGGGAAGATGGTTTCCCACCTCCGGGGCGGCGCCGGCGCCGGCCATGATGCTGTCGCCCACGGAAAGCCCCACCGGGCAGAGGATGTAGCGCTTCTCGCCGTCGGCGTATACCACAAGGGCGATCCTGGCGGACCTGTTGGGATCGTACTCGATGGTGGAAACGGTTCCGGGAACGCCTGTCTTGTTCCGCTTGAAGTCAATTATGCGGTACATCCGCTTGTGACCGCCGCCGCGATGCCTGGCGGTAACCCGGCCGTAGCTGTTCCTGCCGGCTGTCTTCTTCAGGGGGATCATCAGCGACTTCTCGCCGTGCTCCCTGGTTATCTCGTTGAAATCCGGAGAGATCTTGAACCTCGTGCCGGGTGTCATGGGCTTCCATCTTTTAGTACCCATTGATTACACCCCCTCGAAGAAGTCAACAGAATCGCCCTTTTTAAGGGTAACTATCGCCTTTTTCCAGGCTGATCTGCGACCAATGTTGCGGCCAAGTCTCTTGACCTTGCCATCCATTCTGACCGTTCTGACCTCGAGCACCGTAACATCGAATATCTCCTCGACGGCCCGGGCGATCTGGTGCTTGTTCGCACCGGGGATCACCCTGAAGGTGTACCTGTTGTGCATCTCACGGGCTATGGTGGATTTCTCGGTTACGATGGGTTCCAGTATTATCTGACGCGGGTCCATCACATCACCCTCGCCTTCAGATGTTCCAGTGCGTTCTCGGCGACCAGCACCACCTCTGAATTGACCAGTGTGGAAACCGGCACATGGCCGGCGGCCACCGCGAATACTCCGGGTATGTTCCCGGCGGCCCTTGCCATGAGGCAGTTGCCGTCGGTGAGTATCACGGTTTTTCTTCCGGTGAGACCATTGCCGCCCAGCATCTCCCGCACTTCGCGGGTCTTGCCCTCCACGGACAGGTCACGGATTATCCTGAGGTTTCCCTCGGAAAGCCTCTCGCTGAGAATACCGGCGATGGCCTTCCTGCGAACTTTCCTGTTGATCTTCTTGGAGTAGGAGCGGGGCTTAGGGCCGTGGGCCACTCCGCCGCTTCTCCAGATGGGGCTCTTGAAGGAACCGGCACGGGCGTGACCGGTGTGCTTCTGACGCCAGGGCTTTCTTCCGCTGCCCTTTACTTCCGCTCTGGTAAGGACGCTGGCGTTGCCCTGCCTTCTGTTGGCCTGCTCGGCCCTTACTACTTCCCAGAGCACATGGGTTGAAACACCCACGGCGAACATTTCATCGGGAAGCTTGACCGTGCCGACCTCTTCACCCTTCATGGTGTAAACTCTGGCTTCAGCCATCAGCTTTCACCTCCTCTGGAAAGGTGCTTCCTGATCATCAGGTAACCGTTCCGGGCTCCCGGTACGGCACCCTTGACGACAAGGAGGTTCTTTTCCGCGTCGACCCTGACTACCTCAAGGTTCTTTACCGTGGCCTTCTTGTTGCCGGTCTGTCCGGGCATCTTCTTGTTCTTCCATACCCTGCCCGGGGTGGCGCACTGGCCAATGGAGCCGGGAACGCGCTTGGACTTGCAGCCGTGGGTTTCGTCGCCGCCGGAGAAACCGTGACGCTTCACCACTCCCTGAAAGCCTTTTCCCTTGCTGAGGCCGCTTACATCGACCTTTTCGCCGGGTACGAACATATCAACGGTGAATGAATCTCCCACCTTAACCTCGTTCCGGGGAGCAGGGAACTCCACCAGCCTGGAAACAGGAGGCGCGCCAGCCTTGTCAAGGTGACCCTTGAGAGGTTTGGTAAGCCTGCTCTCCTTCTTCGGCCGGTAACCCACCTGAACCGCCGAGTAGCCGTCGGTTTCCGGGGTCTTGACCTGAACTACCGGATTCGGGGCAGCTTCAAGCACCGTGACCGGTATTGCCCTGCCGTCTTCGGCGAAGACGCGGGTCATACCGATCTTACGAGCCATGATTCCGCTCATAACCACTTCCCATCGCTGAAGTCCCTTTGAACGGGGGGACAAGCGTTTCTGTTAGTCCGTCTGGAGGATCGGCCGTTCCCGTCGTTCCAGTACGGTTTTCCTCTTAACCCGGGTTTTCCCGGGTCAGTAAGGATTTGACCTGTTGACTACTACTTTATCTCCACATCGACACCGGCGGGAACATCGAGCTTCCGCAGGGCCTCTGTGGTCTGTTCGTTCGGATCCTGTATCTCGATCAGGCGTGAATGCACCCTGATCTCGAACTGCTCACGGGACTTTTTGTTCACATGGGGGCTTCTCAGCACCGTGATCACCGAACGCCTTGTAGGCAGGGGTATGGGGCCGGCGACACGGGCGCCGGTGTTGGTAACACCGCGGACGATGTCAACCGCTGACCTGTCAAGAAGACGGTGATCATAGGCTCTGAGCCTTATTCTCAACCTGTTTTCGTTCAATGCGACTCCTTATTCAAACAACATGTATAAAACACCGCGCAGAGGCCCATCTGCCCACAGCACATGGACTTCCGTTCACGTACCAAAACTCCTGCGTTTCCCCCGGGCGCTCACTTCACCCGCAGGGACGGCTATTATACACAATGGTAAAGGGTTGTGCAAACCCCATCAAATGGGGAGGCCAGGTCTTCTTTCTTCCAGGAAGGACACCAGCTCGTCGACCCCTTCGGCGGTCTCGGCGGAAAGCCTGATAGAGTTCACCCCTGGGTTCATGGACCTGCATTCCTCCTCGGCCCTGTCCGGGTCGAACCTGAGGTTCTTCAGAAGGTCCATCTTGTTCAGAAGGAACAGGTCTATCTTCGAGAAGAGGCCGGGGTACTTCATTACCTTATCGTCGCCCTCGGGGAGGGAGAGCATGCCGGCGGTGAGGTGTTCGCCCAGGTAGAAGCCGCTTGGGCATATCAGGTTGCCCACGTTCTCTATCACAAGGAACTCCCAGGTTTTCGGAAAGGGTTTCATCTGGCCAAGGGCCTTAGCCACGGCAACGGCGTCGAGGTGGCACGAGCCGCCGGTCTCTATCTGGTACGCGAAGGCACCGGCCTTTTCTATCCTTTCCGCGTCACGCCTTGTCTGAACATCCCCCTCTATCACCGCAAGCCTGTCGCCAAGCTTCTCAGCGAGCCTTTCAAGCAGGGTGGTCTTCCCGGCTCCCGGGCTGCTCATGAGGTTGAGGCACAGAAGGCCCGACTCCTGGAAAACCTTCCTGTTCAAAGCGGCGGCCTCGTCGTTCCTCTTCATAACGGGGGACTTCAGCTGTACTTTCCTGGTTCTGCCCTTCATTCGATCTCCTTCATCTGTATTTCGTCCACGGTGAGTTCCCTGCCTGAGAGCACCTCACGCCGGAGTGAACCGCACTGGCAGGGCTGATACATGTCGGTTGCGGTGTATTCCTCCCCGCAGTCCAGGCAGAGCAGTCGGGCCGGCTCCCTGTTCACCCTTATCCCTACGTCCTCCCCGGTAAGGGACTGGAGGCAGAACACCAGGGAATCGGCATTCACGCAGGAAAGACCTCCAACGGTGATGGAGATGCCCTCCAGGGAACAGTTCCCGGGAACCTCCCTCTCAACTATGTCCATTATCTCCGAGGCCAGGCTCAGTTCGTGCATGACAGTCCCACGGCGTATCCGTCTATCATCAGCTCGTTGTCCCGGTAAAGGGCCTCGAGTTTTTTTACAACCTCGGCGGCCCCCCGGCTTACCGGTTCGCTGAGCCCCTCCCCGAGTTCCCTCGGGGGGTCGATGGTAACCCCCCAGAGGGTCCACTTCGGGAATTCCCCATCATAGATCATTTCCAGTGACTTGAGCACCGCGGAGAGGTCCGACTCGTGGAAGGAGGGGGTGTAGGCCCTGGGGAGGGTTTTCCCCACCTTTATCTCTCCGGGGGTATCACCTGCAATGGCGTCAAGGAAAAGTATGGCGTCGGTTCCCGGGAGGTGGTCCCATATCTGGTAGAGGTCCCCCTCCAGCTCCAGGAACTGGATGCGGTGGCTTTCCGGAAGCCTTTTCCTGAGCTCCCTTGCCATGTATATCCCAGCTCCGTCGTCGCCGGCCAGTGTGTTGCCCACGCCGGCGACGATTACCCTGCCCAAGGGGAGTCCTATTTCTTCCTGAACAGCTTCACGCTGTAGGTGCACTTTTCCGGGCCGGGGCACATCTCCAGGAGCTTCAGCCTTATGCCCCCCATTTTGCCCAGATAACCGGCGAGGTTGTTGTAAAAGAGAACGCAGAGATCCCCGCCCAGTTCTATCCCCTCGCGGTTGCATAGCTCCCGTATGAAACAGGTTCCGGTCTCGACCTTGAGCTCCTCGCCGTTCTCACTGAAACTCAGGTCCCAGGAGGGAGCGAACTGTTTCCTTGCCAGGTCAAGAACGTCCTTGAAGGTTTCAGGCTCCTGGTAGCGGGGAAGCTGGTTGGCAAGGGTCCTGCCCGCCATGGTCCCCACCGCGGGCATGCTGCCTCCCAGTGTGTGCCTGAAAACACTTGCGATGGAAAGCAGCCTTATGCCAAGGTCCTGGAGGGCTTCAGTCTGCTGGGCTTCATCGGCAACATCCACGGCGTGTTCCATTCCCGGAACCAGCTTTTCCGCCAGGTCCATGGCATAGCTTTCGTGGTAGAAGTTGTTCGACAGCTCGGCCCCTTCATGGGCTATGGCCTCGGCGGGGCATATCTCGGAGCAGCTGAAACAGCCGAAGCATTCCTTCTCGTGCTTCACCACGGGGATCGACTTCGCCTCATCGAACTCGAAGACATCCGTGGGGCACTCGTCGACACAGAGCTGGCAGCCCACGCAGGCGTCTTCGTCTATCTTTATGCTGATGTCCATTACTTCACCCCCCTGGCTATGGTCCTCAGGATCTCGCCGTTCCTTCTGATGCTTATCTCCATGGGCATCCTGCCGGCGGAGTGGGTGGCGCAGGCAAGGCATGGGTCGAAGCACCTCAGGCTGAACTCGACGCTGCTCATCAGCAGTTCGTCCTGACCGCTTCCGGCGTACTTGCCGGCGATGCCGGCGATGCTGTGATCGATGGCGTCGTAGTTGTTCTGTGTGGCAACTATGAGGTTGGCCGATGTGAGAATGCCCTCTTCATCGGTCTGGAATTCATGGATGAGGATCCCCCTGGGGGCTTCCACTGCTCCAACGAAACGGCCGGGACCGGGCTCAGCCTTCACCAGGAGATCCTCCCCGGCGGGCTTCGCCGCCAGTTCCTTTATCTTCTCGGCGGCGTACACCATTTCCACGAACCTGGCCTCCACATAGTCCAGAGCGGACTTCCTGGGGTGACCCGCGGCCCTGTACTCACTCAGAAGGCCGTCGGCCTTCGGTGTGGAGAAGGCGTGGTTCACGTTCAGCCTTGCCAGGGGCCCCACGAAGAAGGACCGGTCGCCGTCGCGAAGCCGGACCGACTTCATGTAGGAGCCCTCCATGGAGTGTTCGTTCAGGTGTTTCTCGTACTCACCGCCCTGGAAGGTTTTCTCGATCTTGCCCGAGGGGTCCATCACAGCCATGGGAGCCTGGAAGAAGGACACCGTTCCGTTATCGGTGAGGGCAAGTGAGGGGTAGGGGATGTTCATGCTTTCCCTGATGTCCGCGAGTTTTGCAAGGGCGTCCTTTACCGTGGGAAGAAGCTCGTCCAGTATTCCCAGGGCCTCTTCACCCCACTGGGCCATGCCCGCCATTTCCTCATCGGTGGGGGCCGAGGCGAGGCCTCCGGGAATGGAGGTTACGGGGTGCACGCCCCTGCCGCCGACTATTTCAACCACCCTCTGGCCTATGCTCCTGAGACGGAGCATTTTTTTGACCTTCTCAGGTTCCATCTTCAGAAGATGGAACACATTCCTCTGGTCGTGGGGGGCGTCCAGCCCCAGGAGGAGGTCGGGGCCGCTGAGAACGAAGTTGCTCAGGGCATGGGAGTGGAGAATGTGGCCCATGTACATCAGCTCCCGGAGCCTCTTTGCGGTATCGGTTATCTTAACTCCGAGACCGTTTTCAATAGCGGTTACGGAGGCCATGTGATGGGCCGCGGGGCACACTCCGCAGATCCTTGCCGTTATCAGGGGCATCTTGAAGAGCTCCATGCCCTCGAGGAGCTTCTCGAAGCCCCTTATTTCCAGAACCTGCAGGTGTCCGTTCTCAACATTTCCCGAATCGTCTATGTCCAGGGTTATCCTGGCGTGTCCCTCTATCCTGGTCACGGGATCTATAACGAGTTTTGCCATTTCCTTTTCCTCTTCCCTTCAGTTTGCGGCCTGCTTCTCTCCGGCCCATTCCCGAATCTCAACGGTGGGTTTCCTGTAGATCACCGGAGAGGAGAGAGCGTAGGAGTAGAAGGTTCTGGCTTCCTTCGCCATGTAGTCGAGGATTTCCTGACGGTCGATGTCCGTGAGCATGCTCATCCTTTTGGCCACCATGCTTCTTATGTCCAGCTGGGGCTCCATTGCAACAGCCACCGAAGGGCCGGTGCACCCGGCGCAGGCCACTCCCCGGTTGGTGCACTGGGCGCGGCATCTGTCCAGAGTTACCGAACCGAGGCAGATGACCCCCTGGCTGAGGAAGCAGACATCCTTTTCCGGGGCGGCCACCGCGCCTCTTTGAAGCTTGACGCCGGTGCGTTTCTCCATTTTCCTGTTGCATTGGCTGCAAACGGTGCCCGCGGGCATGGTGGCACCCTCCTGCCCCAGAAGCACCTTGATGGCCTGGGCAATGTAATAGGGGTGGGGCGGGCAGCCGGGGAGGTGAACATCCACTTCTATCACCTCGTCGATGGGTATCACGCTCTGCTCAAGGACAGGGGCCCCCAGTGGCCTTTCTGTTTCCGTGGTGGTGGAAAGGCCGCCGTAGACCTTGCTCAGAATTGCGTCGTCGCGGTAGAGCCAGCCAAGGCCGGAAACGCCGCCATAGGAGGCGCAGGTGCCGAAGGCCACTATTTTGTCGCAGCTTTCGCGCATCTTTTCGGCGCAGTGCCTGTCGTGCTCGCTTCTAATGGCGCCTTCCACCAGGCCTATGTCCGCCTTCGGATAGCCCTTCTCGTTCATGAGTACGGGAATTCGCACGAACTCTATGCTGTCAACCAGGTTGAGAAGCTTCTCGTGGAGGTCCACCACCGCCACATGGCAGCCGGAGCAGCCGGAGAGCCATTCAGTCGATACTTTCGCCTTCATTTCGCCTCCTCGATTATCAGTTCCTTCAGGCAGGCGTTGGGGCCGGCGTGGAGGATCTCAAGATGGCATGTCTTGCCGGGCATTATCTTCTCCATTGCACCGGCGAAAACTCCGTGGGACATGTAGCAGAGGGATAGTTTCTGCTCGTGGGCGTACCTGAAGAGGGCGTTCCGCACCATGCAGGTGTGGAAAACGAGCCTCACCACCCGGGCGCCGTCCCTCTCTTCGATCAGTTCTTCCTGTTCACCCTGGAAGGGAACGAAGTCCCATACGATGCCGCGCTTCTTCAGCGCGGTGTTCAGAAGATCGATGGCCTTGACGGGGTCCTGTGTGGTCTCGGTGCCTTCCACCGCCTCCTGGCCGAATTTCTTCCCCGCCAGGGCGCAGGAGGACAGGCTGCCCTGGCCCAGGTTCTTTTCCGCGGCATGGGTCAGCGAGCCTATCAGGAAGGCGATTCCGTGGAGCCGGTCCAGTTTATTTTCCATTAGAACTCCTCACTGAGTGAATATGACCAGAAACAAACTTATTACAACATTATACCCGTATAATATCAATAATCCACTTAGACGCTGAAAAAAAAACCGGGCAACCCCTCCACTGGGATTACAATAACAACAGCGGTACCCGTCAACCAGTTCCCCTCTGAGAAAGGATACAACATGGGGGGAATATCCGGCTGACCGGACTCCCCCCTCTATCTAAGTCTGTCCTTTCCGGAACCCACCCCAGGGCGCCGGTAAAAGCATCAGCGCAACCCTAGAGGGCCGCTTCGAGCTCCTTGCTCCTCTTCCTTACCTGAAGCCTAACATTGCCAAGGCTGGCGCTTGTCGAGGCAACCACGGAAAGGATGGCGTCTTCGCCGATGGCGGTCATGACTATGACCCCCTGCTCGTATTCCATCATGGCCTGGCTGAGGGCTCCCACATTGAGCTCACGGCCAACGCTTTCCGCGGAACCAAGACCGGTGGCAACCATTGCGCCTATTGCGTCGACATCGGCTCCGGCGGCGGCGGCGGCCTCGATAACGAAGCCATCACGTCCAACGCATACGGCGGCCTCTATTCCCTGCACGGCCACAAGGGCGTTGAGAATTTCCTCTATTCCCATGGAAGTATCCTTTCTTCAAGAGTATCGGCTAAATGAAAACAGCGAGTATTTCTATATGCAATAGTGTCGGGCTTGGCAAGCCCCAATTCGGGTACTTTCTACTTCAGGGCGGTCATGGCGGCTTCGAGGTCCCTGTTCCTGAGGTGCTCCATTGCCTTTTCCAGCTTGGCTATCTCCCCGGGGCCGGCGTCCTTCGCCCTCAGCTGCTCTATCCTCATGGCAGCGGCCTCCATCAGGGCGTCTATCTGCTTGTCCACCGTTTCAGCGGATGAGACAAGTTCCCGGTACTGACCGGACTCCCTGTGCTTCTCCTCAGGCGGTTTCCCGGTTTTCTGGGCCTTCTCGTCCTCGATGTCCACTACTATGAAGGGGGAAGGCTCAACGGCGGGTTCCTCCCGGGGGGCCTCGGGAACCGCCGGACACTCCGGGGCAGGGGGGGGAGGTTCCGGCGCCTGCTCCTTCCTGGCCATGCCGGGAACGCTGTAGAGATGCATGGACTCAAGTAGCTTCTTCACAGTGGGAAGGTCGATCTCGCTTTTCCCGGGAGTTGCCAGGAGGCACGCAATCACCGCCTGGGCCGCGGCCTTAAGGGTGCGGACATTCTGTGTTATCTCGGTGGCAAGGTAGGAGATTATCTCCTCGTCGGGGCCGAAGCCGGTGTGGGAGAACTTCTGCCTCAGAAGGGCCACCCTGGCGTTGTAGTCCAGCATCTTCAGCTCGATGGTTATGCCCGAGGTTATCCTGCTGTAAAATGTTATGTGATACTCCCTGTTGTCTTCAGGCTCGATGTTCGAGCAGAGGACAATGGCATTGCTGTCGGAGCTGAGCCTGTTGAATACCGAACAGAGGAAGTTCTGGAAGCCGAAGTTGCCCTGGGCGAACTGTATGTCGTCGAGGAGAAGGAAATTGTGCCTTGTTATCCAGTTCAGAAGCTGAAGGTCCTTCTTCGCGTCGAGGCAGTACTTGTACTCCATCATGAGATCGTTGGTGTTCAGTATGAGTGACCGCTGACGGGAAGCCCTGGCCATTGCGGAGAGCAGGTGGGTCTTGCCCTGGCCGGTGTGGCCGTAGAAAAGCACAGGGGAGAGATTGCGCCATATCCTGGGGATAAGGGCCACGGTGCGGGCCAGTTCTATGGCGTGGAAGTTCTCGTCGGAAACCACATAGTTGTCGAAGCTCTTCGTGTCGTCGTCGGCGAATCCCAGGAGATATTCGAACCTGTCTTCGTATGTCCCTCCGGGTTCAGGGGCCGGCGGCAGGGCGCCGACGCCGCCCTGGTACCTGGCGAAATGACAGATGCGCCTTGCGGTGGCCTCGCTGATGATCCCCGAGTCGGCGCATATCTCCATGAACTCTATGAAATGCAGCGAGCCGGTGCTCCTTCTGGTTTCAGCTTCCTCTTCCTTCATATTCCTCTTCCAGGCCAAGCCCTTCCAGGCTGGTCATGAATCGGCCCAGTTCCATGGACAGTATTCCCAACCTTGTTCCCGGTGCCGCGAAAAGGACCACTGTGAATCCCCGGGAATTCCCCGCCAGTGCCAGGGAGAACTCCTTGTCGTCGATGAAGGTTTTCCCCACGACCTCACCGGGATAGTCCACAATGAAACTCCTTATGGCCTTCAGATAACCGCTTACAGTTTCCCTGAACTCCTCCTCGGCGGAGGTTTCGGCGACAACGACCCCCTTTCCGTTCACAATGCAGGCGTAGCTGGCATGAACCGCCGCTGTCAGCAGTTCCCCGGGAAGGATGAAGGGTTCCACCGCGGCGGGTTCAGGCTCAGGCTCGGCGGCGGAGGTTTCCCTTCTTCTGGCCTCTTCGGCCTCCCTGGCCTCTTCCTCCCTCCGGCGCCGTTCGTCCCGCTCCTTCACCGCCCACATGAGGGTGTGGTGGAGGTCTTCCTTTATGGTTTCCACGGTGCTGGTGGCCTCGGTTTCGAAGGAGAACCTGCCCTCGTCCCAGTTGATCGCCATGGCCACCACATCCCTGCCCTGCAGGTTGCCGCATTCCGCATGAACCAGCCTGCCCCGGTTGTAGAAGAACTGGGCCTCTCTGTCGGGACCGTTCACGTGGAGTCTTCCGGTGAGGCGATTGGTGGCGGGGAGCTGCAGCAGCGAAACGATGCCGAATTCGTGAAGGTTTCCGTTAAAGGCCATTTATCCAGAACTCCTTTCCATTATACGGGGCGGGGCTGGAACCGTCTTATTACTTCCTTGCTGATTATCTTCAGGGTGTTCATTACACCCTTTCCCATCACCGCTATGGATTCTGTGACCGGTATGGTTCCGGGAAGACCCAGGGCGGACTCGATGGACCCCAGGGGAAGCAGGTTCTCGTGGTCCCGCTTGTTGTACTGGAGAACGATGGGGTAATCCTCGGGCTCGATGTAGTAGCTCCTCAGATTATCCAGCATCCTTCTGTACATGTCTATGTTCTCCTCAAATCTGTGGGCGGCGGAATCCGCCACGAAGACCACGCCGTCGGCTCCTTCAAGTATTATCCTTCTGCTGGCTTCGTAGAAGACCTGGCCGGGAATGGTGTAGAGGTGGAATTTCAGCGAGAACCCCTGCACGGTTCCAAGTGAAACCGGGAAAAAATCGAAGAAGAGGGTTCTCTCCTCTTCGGTGTCAAGGACCAGCATATCCCCCCTGTACTTCTCCGTAAGTGTACGGTGTATGTGGAGAAGGTTGGTCGTTTTGCCGCTCATGCCCGGGCCGAAATAAACTATCTTGAAGATGAACTGCCTGTTCTCGAGGTCAAGATGGGGCATCCTCATCCTCTCCAACTACAAATATCCTGTCGATAAGGTTCATGGCGTATTCCTTGAAATCGGGAACGGAAAGGTTCTCCACGGCGTCGTTCCTTTTCCGCTCACCCCGTTCCAGCGCACGGAGGAGTTCGGGGCACGCCCCCCTGGCGGCGAACCTTACCTTGCCGATCCTGGAATAGTCCTCGAAGACTATCACCATCATGTTCCGGGGGCCGATCAGGGAGATGTGTATGTGGCGTTTTTCCCCCTGCTGGAGCAGTATGGAGAACTGGTCCTCTCCCACTATGTTGGCCACTTCCTTCGTTGCCGAGAACATCCCCGCCACCAGGGCCGCCAGGGCGGTGGAGTTCAGTGAAGCGGCGGTTCCCGCCTGCCCCAGGCATATTCCCTGTCTGCTTATCACCAGGGCGGTTATGGCCTCGGTCTTTGCCACAAGCCTGTCCAGTATTCCGTTGATCTCCCCGGTCTTCTCCGATTTGTCAAAGTCTGTGTTGTTCACATTGCTCCAATCTCATTGCGGAACCGACAAAAGAGTATCATTGATGGAACGGGCCGTGTCCAGCACTCCCGCCGGCGGGGATTTCTCTTGATGAATGAAGCCTGTGTGTCTATATTGTTTTTTCATTCATGCCCTTAACAAGTGAGGAACCGGAGAACATGGCTAAATTCGTGAACAGCCCCGATAGCTTCGCCCCGCTCTTCAGCAGAGCCGAAGATGTGATCACCCCTATTTTCTGGGATTTCAAGCGAAACCCCGAAAAGGGCTCGATAACGGTCTCCGACGAGAGATATGTCATGTACCGTGCCGATTCCATGGCCATTGCCCTCAGGGAACAGCTCACCTCGGTCCTGGGCCCCGGGGCCGGGGTGGTGATATACCAGACCGGGAAGGCAACCGGTGCCGCCGACGCCAGGTTCTATTTCGAGAAGACCGGAATGACCGACCTCCCCATGAGGCTTGCCATGGGGCCCGTCACCTTCGCCTACGGCGGGTACGCCAATGTAAAGATACTTGAGGACAGCTCTCCGTCGCCGGACGAGGATTTCCTTCTGGTTTACGACCACCCGAACTCCTACGAGGCCGACGCACACCTGAAGGCAGGGCTCAAACCCACCTCCCCGGTGGACTTCATGAACGCAGGGTATTCAGCGGGCTGGTGTTCCGAGGCCTACGGCCTGAAGCTTGAGGCCAAGGAGATCTCATGCAGGGCCATGGGTCATGAACAGTGCCTGTTCGTGATGGCTCCGGTGAAAAGGCTTCGGGAGCGTGTGGCGGAGATAAGGGCGAAGTACCCGGTGTGAATCAGTAGGAAAGCCCCATTTTCTCAAGAAGCTTCTTCTGTATGTTCGGCGGCACCTGCACATATTCGCTGAACTGCATGGTGTAGCCGGCCCTTCCCTGGGAAAGGCTCCTGAGATTTCCAGTGTAGCCGAAGAGCTCCGCCAGGGGTATGTTGGCCAGAATGGCCTGGGCCTCCCCCCTCTGCTCTATGGAAACCACCGTTCCCCTCCGGGAGTTCACATCGCCTATCACATCCCCCATGTAGTCCGCCGGGGTGACTATGTCCACCTTCATGACCGGTTCCCGGATCACCGGTGAAGCCTCCATCAGGGCCTTCCGCAGCGCCCCTGCCGCCGCTGAGCTGTATGCCATTTCAGTGGAGTCGGTTTCATGTACCAGGGCTTTCTTCAGAACGATCTCCACGCCGTCGAGTGGATATCCCGCAAGGACCCCGGCGCCCACTGAGCCCATGACCCCGCTCTCGGCGGCATCCTGGAGCTGTCGTGGCAGATCCTTCACACCGCTTCGGAAACTAACGCCGGAGTGGGCGGGTCTGACCTCGATAACGGCATTGCCGTAGTTGCCCTTGCCGCCGATGAGCCTCTCGAAGGTCTCCTCGCCGGTGCCCGACGCTGAAACGCTTTCCCTGTAGGAAACCTGGGGGTTGCCGGTCCGGACATCGAGGTTCTTCTCCCTCTTCAGCCGGTCCACCATTATCTCCAGGTGAAGCTCACCCATTCCGCGGATGAGGGTCTGTCCGGTTTCCCTGTCCACTCCCACCCTGAAGCAGGGATCTTCGCTGGCGAGGTCCTGCAGGGCGTCGTCGAGCTTCTTCTCCTCGCTGGTGCTGGCCGGTTCGATGGCCATTTCCATCACCGGGTCCACGAAGTGAATGGTTTCCAGGACCAGGGGCTTTCCAGGCAGTGTAAGCGTATCACCGGTGGCGGCGTTCTTCATCCCCGCGGCGGCGATGTCACCCTCGGTTATGCCGTCGAGGTGGGTGCGCTTGTCGGCGTGCATCATGACCAGACGGGTGAGTCGCTCCTTCCTGCCGGTGCGGTTGTTGAGAACCGCCTCGCCGTCGGCAGCACTGCCGGCGTAAACCCTCATGTAGGCCAGCCGGCCCAGATGGGGGTCGCTCTGTATCTTGAAGACAAGGGCGGTGAAGGGCTCGTGGGAGGAGCGCTGTCTTGTTTCGCTTTCCCCGCCGGGTGTGAGACCGGTAACCGCGGGGAGCTCCTCGGGAGCCGGGAGCCAGTCCACAACGGCGTCCATGAGCATCTGTACCCCCACATTACGCAGCGCCGCACCGCAGAGTACCGGCACGAAGGCTCCCTGGAGGGTTCCCTTCCTTATGAGGCTTCTTATCTCGGGCTCATGGAGCTCACCGGCGAAGAACCTCTCCATTGCGCCGTCGTCGAGCTCGGCAACGGTCTCCCTCACCTTTTCAAGGGCATCCGCGGCGGCTTCCCGCATCTCCTCGGGGATATCTGCAACCTCGAACCTGGCACCCTGGGACTCGAGGTCGAAGTAAACCGCCTTCTGCCTCAGTACGTCTATCACGCCCTGGAAGGAGCTTCCCTCCCCCAGGGGCAGCATTACAGGCAGGGGGATCTCCCCCAGTATGTCCCGCATCATCTGAAGAACCCGGCTGAAATCCGCCCCCTGGCGGTCGAGCTTGTTGACGAAGGCCACGGATGGAACGCTGTACCTCTGGGCCTGCCTCCAGACCGTTTCAGTCTGGGGTTCCACGCCGCCCACGGCGCAGAATACCCCCACGCCGCCGTCGAGTACCCGGAGGGACCGCTCCACCTCGGCGGTGAAGTCCACATGCCCCGGGGTGTCTATGATGTTTATTCTGGTATCCCGCCAGCGGCATGTGGTGGCGGCGGATACAATGGTGATCCCCCGCTCGCGCTCCTGGGGCATCCAGTCCATTACCGCGGTGCCGTGGTCTACGTCGCCGAGACGGTGGGTGCGGCCGGAATAGAAAAGCATCCGTTCGGTTACGGTGGTCTTACCGGCGTCGATGTGGGCGAATATTCCGATGTTCCTTGTATTGCTGGGCGGGGCCATGGCTCCTTCTCCTTTTTGCGGCAAAGATGTTCCTGAGGATGCAACTTAAGAAGATGAGAGGAAATGTCAAGCTTTCATGGCATCGGGACGGATCGCTATGCGGCAGATGTCATCGCCGGCCAGGACCGACTGCAGAACCTCCACCCTTACATGCTCCCCGGTAACGGTTTCCCATATGTCCCTGTAAAAACCCGCCCCGCAGAGGCAGTAGGAGACCGGAACAGCGATGCCCGTATTCAGGGCGTCCATCACCCTGGGACAGTGACAGTACATCTCCCTCCTTGCAGGGGCATCCTCCTCGGCAAGCCATTCAAGCAGGTTGCAGCTCTTCGGTATCTTCGTGGCCACTATCCTGTCCCCTTCAAGGACCCCCGCGGGACCCATCCCCCTTGCAAGCAGATCCTCTATGACCTCTTCGGGAATGCTAAGGCGGCTCTTCATGCTTTCCCGGAACTGGTCGCGGAGCATCTCGATGGCAACGGTGAAGCTTCCCGTCCCGGCAAAGGCCTCCCTCACCGGTTCCAGCGCCGAAGCCGGATAGCGGCAGGCGCAGGATGTCATCACATCGTGGAGTTCTTCTGCGCTAAGTCCCGAGTTCAGCTTCTCCATCAGCGCCGCAGTCCAGGGGATGACCTCCTGTTCACCTGCGCCCTTCATCACCGGATCCCTGAACTCCGTCCCCCTGGCCTTTTCCAGGGCCATGGACAGCTTCTCCAGCCACTGATCCTCGAAGTTCATCGGTCCGCCTTTCCTTCAGCCGGGGGAAGACCGCATATCCGGAGCTGCCTGAGAAGCTCCTCGGGATCGGTGCTCCACTGGCCCATCTTCCTGGATATGTGCTCGGTCCAGCCGTAGTTTTCGAAGGTGTATTCCTCGGCCCGCGACTTGTCCGACAGTGGTATCATGAACCCGGCGTTCCTGTAGTAGTCCTGCTCCAGGTAACCCCGGTCCATCTCCTCCATGGCGGACTTCACCATCTCGTCGGTCATCTCCGGGTATCTTTCCTCGTAGAGGTGGAACTCCATGGGATACCTGGGGCGCACCGGAGGGTCCTCCCCGGGAAAGCCCATTGCCAGGATGACCAGGGGGAAAACGTGGTCGGGAAGAGAGCACTTCTCCCTGAGCTTCTCGGACATGTAGGGGGCGGCTCCTATGAAGCAGCTTCCCATTCCCAGGCTCTCCGCGGCGGTGACCATGTTCTGGGCCATGTATGCCGCGTCCTGCACTGCGAAGAGCAGGCTGTGGGCGTTGGATGACCGCCTTGTCCAGCCCCTGAGCTCCATCACCCTCTCCATCCTGTGTATGTCGCAGAGGATAACGAACTGTATCGGGGCGCCGAATGCGTTGGTCTCCCTGTTCCTCTGTATGATCACACTGCCCATCTGCATGGCAAAGGGGGCCTGCTGCCCCGCCCTCACCACCGTGAGTATCTCCTCCTCGGTGGGGACCCTGCCGGTGTACTTCCTTATGGACCTTCTGTTCATCATGGCGTCGATCACCGGGTTATGTATCATTCCTGTGCCTCTTTCCGCAATCTCCACAGAAGGGCTCTGCCCCTCTTTTCTTTTCTACGAAGTCCTATGTCGGTTTCAAGCCGTTTCACCCACTCGGGGCAGGGTCTATCCCAGGGCAGGTCAAGGGCATCCTGCAGTTCCTTCCAGGTAGCTCCGTCAGCATTCAGGAAAAGAAAATCACGGACCGCATCCCTGAACTCTGAGTATTTCATGGAGATACCTTTCCTTTCCGGCCCTTCATCTATATCCAGATGCCTTAACCTGTGCAAGTTAGTATCAGAAGTGGCGTGCCGGTTCGAATCCTCTACGGCGTACCACCTGAGGATCTGGAGGATGGTGCAGCCCCCGCAAGTGCATGGGCTGCTTCGTTTTTCAGTAGGCGGAGGAACCTGTGTCCTGCCCGTCGAAACATGTGAAGATTCCTTCCCCGATATTGATAAGGCTGTAAGGATCAGCAGGAGATGAGACTCCAGCATCCTTTAGCAGAAAACGAAGGCAAGTATCCTAGTCTATCAGCACGCAGTAGCGCGAGCAGCTGAAGGACTCCGTCCGAAGCCTTATCAGATAGCATCCTGAAGACTCACCCGATGAATCCCACTCCCAGGAATGGTCGCCTGCAGGCATTGTTCCCAGCTCGGCAGCGAAAACCTCTCTTCCAGATATGTCATATACAATGAGATCCACCTCGGATGGCTCACCGAAGCTGAAGCCAATGGTCAGGCAATCCGAGAAGGGCACTGGAGAAAGGAAAGTGATCCCAACCGACGAAGGTTCCTGTGTCTCCATTCCGGTCTCGGGGGCGTAGCGGAGCAGCACAGCTTCATTCTGGTAGTAGCCGCAGGCTATGTAACCCCCTGAACTGAGCTGCCTGATGCAGTGAACAGATGCAGTTTCATAGACATAGTCTCGCCACTCTTCCATTCCCTCAGAATCGAACTTGACCACCATACCGGCATATACATCTGAAGGTTCGGTAGTGGTGTTCTCCCCCCCGTAGATGTACCCTCCATCAATGGTGCCGCTTATCGAACAGCTGTATGGTGAGGTTGCGTAGGGGATCTGATAGTACCAGAGAACATTTCCAACAGAATCCGTGTGAACGAGGTTGGGATATCTGGAAGTAACCAGAGTGAAACCATCGTCCGTGCCTGAAAGGGTGATGTCTCCGTAGCCGTCGTCCCAGGTCTGATAGGCTATGGGCAGATCGTCCTGTTCCCAGAGGATTTGTCCGTCATCCTTCGAGAGGGCGACTATCCTTTCATCCGGGCTGTTGATGTAGACAATGAATGAATCGTCGGTCTGAAGAACCCTTCTTGCATTCTGGTAGTAGGTACCTGTGAGAGTGACCGACCACAATGAATCGCCGTTCAGGTCTGTCCTTATTATCCAGGCATCGTTCCCCTTGTCACCGGCGATCACGAAGCCGTCTTCAAGGGGGAGAACACAGTTGCCCTGGTCATGTGTATCAGGAGGATCATAAATTCTATCCCAGAGTACATCTCCAGAACCGCTTATCTTCATCAGGAACAATGCTTTTGTGAAATTTGAGGATTCTCGGCATGTTCCAGTTGCTATGAATGATCCATCAGAAAGCATTTCAACCCAATATCCGAAGGTGTTTAGGAGCATATCTGGAAGCCCGGTTTCCCATACAAGTTCACCATTTCCATCATAGAGGAAAATGGTTCGTGCATAGTCTGAGTAATATTTCCTTCCAGCAACTGCGAATTGATTATCCAAGGCTTCATGTACGTTATAAAAAACTGTTCCGTAATGAGTTGCCCAGACTATAGTAGGCGGAGGATCAGCCTCTGCCATTCCGCAGATCAGAAATAAAACTGCGGTCAGAAACTTCAGTTCTCTCCTCCTATTCAGCCAGCCTTATTTCTCCGATCCGTAAATCGGAAACCATGTTGGATCCTGAGAATTCCAGCCAAAGCCTTTTGACATCCTCGCTCGCCCATCCCGACGATCCGGAAGTAAGATCGAACGGTCCAATCTCGCCCCATTCAGTGCCGATAGAACTCGAGAGCATCTGGTTGCCTGTTCTGCCCCCTTTATACTGCCAGTGCACTGTAACGGTCAATTGATGATCGGCCCTTGCCGTCATGCTGAACTGATCGTAGAGCCTGGTGGGAATGTACTCCGTACTGTCGCTTCCAAGGTTGAGTTCGAGCTTGTTCGCCTGCGAAGGGTCGTTCATCGATCCCTCGAACATCCCGCTGACTGAATCGGGGAAGGTGGAGTTCCACCCGAACAGCGATATGACATCATTCGTGTGCCAGGCGGGACCCGTATCGTCATCCATATCCCAGGGATCGTTCAGGACCGTAGTGGCGTAATCCCTCGGGGTTATCTGGAAGACCATCCTGGTGCTGTTGTCTTCGGTGTCAGGTTCTCCAGCAAGGCTTTGTGCAGCGACTTCAAGGATGTGAACGCCAATGTCGTCGGATGTGGGCTGCCATCCGAAGGTCACAGTCTCGTCAGCGCACTGGTAGACCGTGCTCTGAAGACCGGAGAAGGACACCGTATCAGTGTCCAGCACCGCATCGTCGGTAAGGTCTGTAAGGGTGACGATGACATCATTGGCACCCTGCGCTCCCATGTTGTAGAAGGTTGCTTCAACATAAGTCTGTCGTTCCGCCGGGAAACGGTAGTCATCGGTGAAGTAGATCCCTGAACTGCCCATTGCGCTTACACGTATGTCCGGTTTCGTAATCCGGATGTCGGCTGGAAGTGTGAAGCTGTAGAGCTGGACGAGCCTGGCCTGACCCGCGTTCACCGTGTCACAGAAGGTCCAGTAGTCGTCGTCAACATCCCTGTCGAGAGGAATGAGGAATCTCCGGCTGTGATCGAGCAAGTTTGCGGCAAAGACCATCTCTTCAGGCAGGCTGTCCGCATACAGATAGATCCTGAAGGTACTTTCCGCATCGTAGCAGTTCCTGTTCACATAGAAGGCGTACCCGGTGCTGTCCCCGTCGCAGAACAGCTTGATCTCCGGTACGGGCTTGGTCCGGTAATAGTTGTCATAGTCGATCACCAGACAGTCCGCATAACCCTCCCACCAGTGGAGTGGTGCCAGTTCCGGCGCAATGGCGGCAATCTCTCCTAAGATATCCCTCATGCTGTTCCATAGCCTTGCATAAGCAGCGAACTTCCAGGTGAGGTAATCCTCGGCAGCCCTTTCTCCGGTCGTAGTCGGGCGATCAGGAAGGTCCCACAGAGGATCGAAGTCATCGCATACCCTGCATGAGTCGGAGAACGGGGGAAACGAGTCCGGCGGGATGACATCGAAGTCACTCCTCCATCTGTCGGTGTAGACCCAGTCCTCGTAGGGAGCATCGAAGGGCATGTTGTTCCGGTCGAGATAACCGGCCATGTAAGCTGTCTTGCCGTCGGGCTGAACGGAGCAGTAGGAGATCATGCAGTACGGGATAAGGCCCTTCACATCCCTGATAAGCGCAAGGTTGCAGTTCATGAGGAACTCCTGAGGAGTAGGGATGCGGTATTGGAAGGATCCATATGCCACAGAAGTCGAATCGATTGCCCACATCACATTCCCACCGCATCTCCCGAATGCCTGAGGATAGAAAAGAATGGGTACTTCTCTCTCCTGCTGCAATGCTTCCTGCCTCACAGGGATGCAGGTTGAATCCATTCCCTCCTCGTAGTGGTCCAGGATGGTTACGTCCGAATTGGAGCTGACTGTATTAACAAGGTTAGGATGGCTTGCCAGCCAGGAAACACCGACCTGCCTGATCGGGTATGTGTCGAAAACGAACATTTCCGGGTGGTTATGGATCTGTCCTGCGGCCGGATTAGCCTTGTAACACATGTTCATGAAGGATCGGACGGAGTTTGCCTGGTCATGAAAGGTTCCCATATTTACGGACCCTCCACACCAGTTGAACGTATGGAGGAAAGCAAAGGCGGTGACGATGGGATGATCTGGGTCTTCCTGCTCCATCTTGTACTTCAGCCAGGAGAAAATACCCAGCGGATCTACCTCCTCGAAGGTAGGAAGAGAATCAGAACCAGTTTGCCTTGCCTGTGTGTACACATTGGGAATGAAATCATCTACCTGGGATGAATCGCTGGTGATATGGTCCCATTGCCTTGATGAAGCTTCATCGAAGGTATTGAAGAACCATACCTGCTCCTCGTCGCCGAAGTAGCCTTCCATGATGGCTGCAGCCGCTTCCAGCGAATCGGCCATTTCCGCTGCGGTGAATGTTCTGATAAGCGTATCGCTTTGGAAGGTTATGCTTCCTATCGTAACTCCCTTCCAAACCGGTCTTGCATATGCGCTGTCACTGTAGAAACCATGGTCGGACATCCTGGCGGCCCAGGTGCTGGGCCAATGCCACCACCTTGCCGTTGGAATAGGATTCAGGCATACGAACAATCCTGTCTCATTCGCCGGGGGAACGAATGTGTTGTACGCTTATCCGGCTGAACCGCCGCCAGACTGTATGGCATCGAAGAAGTGCCAGGAAAGCATAAGGAATGTATCGAGATCTACTTCGCTGTCGTTTGGGCGGTCTGCTATGATGGGGATCGTGTTAGAGGGGGGACCGCCGGCTAATCCTGTGCCTGCAAACAGCAGAACCATCAACGAAGTGAGAATACCCTTTGTACTGCTGAGTTTCATTCCATGCACCCTTTCATCCAGAGATAACATACAGTTTAATCCCATATATAACAGGCTATGGGGGGGGCATGTCAAGAGAAAGATCGAATGTGCATCAGGCTGAGGTCATTCAGTTATAGTGGTTCTGAAAGCATCCGGTATGGCGTGGCAGACAGAAGCAGTTCCAGTACGCAGAGCAAACTGGCAATACAGTTGCCTGCAGCTCATTTTCAAATATATTACCAATAGTATTGGTTGTAAAACCAAATTAGATGGTAGGTGGATTATGATACTCAATTCCTTCCTGGTGTCAGAGGATGCGGAGAGAGTCCTGCTTTTTCTCGCTGCCAGGGAGCAAGGTTACGCTACCGAGATAGCAGAATTCCATAAGAGAAACATCTTTGGAATACAGACTCAGCTGGAGAAGTTCGAATCCGGCGGTCTGCTGATAAGCAGTAAAGTCGGAAGAACCAGAGTGTATCAGTTCAATCCAAGATATCCTTTGCTGAAGGAGTTCCTGCAGCTGCTGAAGAAGGCTCTTCAGTTCCTGCCGCTGGAGGAACGTGAGCGGCTTCTTGTCTTCAGGGGAAGACCCAGAAGGAAGGGGAAACCCTTATGAAGCCCATCTCCGATATGAACCGGACGGAGTTTGCTTCATACGTAGCCTCGAAACTCAGAGAGTGCGGGATCACCGTTGTATTGAGCGGAGGGTCCTGCGTTTCCATTTACAGTGATGACAAGTATGTCTCCATGGATCTGGACTTCATTGAAGTGGGACTTTTTTCCAGGGCTGCTATTGCAAAGTGCATGCGCAGCCTGGGTTTTGTTGAGATTAATCGCTACTTCAGACACACTGATACAGATGTTCTTGTTGAGTTTCCAGCTGGACCACTGGGTATCGGCAACGAGCCAATCACAGAATATAAAGAGATCACTACATCTGTCGGATGTCTGAGATTGCTTACTCCTACCGACTGTGTGAAGGATAGATTGGCCTGGTTCTTTCACACAGGTGATACCGAATGTCTTGAACAGGCATATCTGGTTGCAGCGCAGCAAAGGATCGATGTTCAGGAAATAGAGCGCTGGTCGATCGGTGAAGGGAAACAGGAGTCATTTGCAGAGTTGAAGTATGCATTGGCCTTAACTCAATGATTGCACTCTCTTCTCACCGGAGATGGATTCCCTTGAGTCTTTCAGACACACCGAAAGAAGTCTGCTTACTTCCATCAGCCCGGTGGTCTTGAGTACTATTGAGTGAATCTCATGGTAAAGCGGATGGCTTCTGTTCGCTGAATAGTATACCCTGTTGCCGTCCCTTCTGACGTGAACGAGATCAAGGTCAGCCAACTTGCTCAGCTCCTGTCTCACCGCGGCTTCAGAGTGCTTTACCCGTCTGGCGATCTCCCTGTTATGAAGCTCTCTCTGACCCAGACAGAACAGGGTGGTAAACACCCCGGCTCTGGTCCTTGATGAAACGATCAGTTCAAGTGCGTTCATAATGCGTGTATGTACCACGCACATGCGTTGTTTGTCAACGCATTTCAACGATCACTAAAAGAGTTCTGAAAGCGTGCGGTATGGCGTGCTTCAAGGAATGTTGAAAAATACTATCACTGACAGTAGCAATCTGAGAACCAGCTTGATCTCAAATGAATAAAACTCGAGCAGACTTTTCCTGACTGTCCACTTGTGTTGCTGGATACAGCAAATACTTATTCTGAGTTAGCTATTGCGATTTCTACTGCTGGAGCAAAAATCGCCATCAACGAATAAAAGATACGCGGTGTCATACTGGTTTTTCTCGGCCATTATTGCCATATCAACGGCTAGCATGACATCAACTGCTTTCTCAACCAAAACAGAAGACTTATTATGCTTTGCTGCAATTTTGATTGAATCTTATTAGACAGCTGGCAGTGCGGTATTGACAGCCTCATCAATTACAGTTATAATTATGTTATAACACAAGGGGGCAAAATGATTAAGCAACTCTGCAAAGTAGGCAATAGCAACGCTTTAATCCTCGATAAGCCGATTCTTGAGCTTCTCGGGCTCGAGGAAGACGGCCAGGTTCAACTGACCATTCAAGATGGTCTGTTGATTGTTGCGCCGGCGAATCCTCGCCAATTAACGCCGGACGACCTTCAGGACCATCTCGACTATGTGGTGAAGAAGCGACAGGGTGCGCTGAAGCGACTGGCGCAGTGATGGATGGCCTGATTTTCGTCAGAGTTGGCGATGCCATCACCATTCATCGCCGAATGGTCGACGAGTTTGGCGGAGATTCAAGCTTGCGTGACCGGGGCTTGTTGGAGTCTGCCTTGGCGTTGCCCAAGGCCATGTTTGGCGGCAACTACCTACACGTGGACTTGCCGAGCATGGCCGCCGCATATCACTATCACCTCTGCGCAAATCATCCGTTCGCAGACGGCAACAAACGTGTTGCGGTGGCAGTTGCTGAGGTCTTTCTGCGGGCCAATGCGTTGCAGTTGGAGGCCACCGACGACGAGATCGTTGAACTTACCCTTGGTGTGGCAAGCGGCGCGACAGGCAAGCCAGAAGTTATAGACTTCTACGTTAAGCGCGTGCGCGAACACTGATGCTGGTCGAGAAGGCAGATTTGCCGCATTCAAGGGAGTAGAGGCTGTCTAACGAGCTTGCAGTAGACGAAGCAGGCGATATACAGTACTGTTAATTCTCACCTGCAGCGAGTTCAGGTAAGATGTGAGTTCTGCACATGTGTGAGACATACCTGTTAAGTCAGTTTTCCTTTTCTGACGTCCTCGAACTGGTTGATCTGAACATCACCTTCCGGGAAACCGGCAACGATCTTGAATGAAGCGCCCAAGGGAAGCACCATCGAGTGCAAATATGTACAAACCATTATCAGCTATTGACTTATCTCTTTATACCCCTCTATGTTCATCAGGGAGAACAAAGGTCGCTGAAGTCAGCAGATCTTCAGGAGGGAAAATGAATGCTTTCTCAGTTTGCATGGTGATTATCGTTTCCGCCCTCGCCGCAACCGATGCGCCACCTGTCACAGGAATATCCCCGCCCCAGGCAGACTCCTTCTGGGACCTTGTCGGTACCATCGAAGTGGAAAACTATGCAGGAAACCCATACTGCGTCGGCTGCGGTTTAGATGGGAGCTACCTCTGGGTAACCAACGGAGCCGGTCAGAGCGGAGAGCCAACAGGCCAGATACTCATCTTTGAGGAAAATGGCACATTCGTTACATCCTTCGAGCAGAACAACGCTCCGGGCTGGGGTCTTCGCGACCTCTGCTTCAACGGTACCTATATCTACGGAAGTGTCAGCAGTTTCATTGACTATTACGACACGGAAACCTATGAAAAAGTCGGGGCCTTCATCGGACCCCAGGATCCCAACAGGGCTCTGGCGTACGACGGCATCTACTTCTACACAGGCAACTTCGGTAACGAGATCTACAGGCTTACGTGGGACGGCGTCAGCGGCTCCACCGCCGGCAGCTCGGTGTGGTCCACCGCCGCCACCACTGTTTACGGCGCCGCCTGGGATGCCGTCAACGGCGTCATGTGGGTAACCAGCGCCGACGGTTCAGGAACAGTTGCCCAGCTTGACCAGAACGGCGAACTGATCGATAACTACTACCCTGTCACCGGAGGGACCTACGGCGGAGCCACCATGAGCTCCTTTTCTAGCCCTGTGAACACCCTCTGGATACTCAACCAGGGTGCCACCGACGAGGTATTGGGATACGATCTCAACCCCTGTTCCCCCCTCCAGCGGGACACATGGGGTTCGATCAAGAGCATCTTCTAGACCAGGCCTGTTTTCAGGGGGTGGCAACAACGAATCTTGTGTAAAGCTCCCTTGTCCCGGAGTGGAGCCTGGCATGATACACCCCCGCCGGAAGATTGGACAGAACACACAGGCCCTCCTCTCCAGGGGAAAGATCAAGGGCTTCAAACCGGCAGAGCCTGCCGGCAATATCGAATACATCAATACGGCAGCTGTTCCCTTCGGGAAGCCTCACAAGGAGCCTCGGGTTCCTTGAGGGAGTGAAAAGAGGAGCGAAAATGACAGGTATCCCTTCCTGGGACCCTTCAACCGGACTTGTCCAGTTGAGAAAGACCGCAGTAACCGTGGGAGTTTCATCAGGTGAATTCGAGAAAAGGTTAAGACGGTACTGGAAATACTCTTCATCTTCAGAGCAGTATGGGGTTATGTCGGCACCGCTGGGGAGTTCCGGGGACCAGTCAGGCGGAGATGAGAGGTCGTCGGTGGTCCTCACCTGAATGCTGACCTGAGTTTCCGGGGTTTCAAGCCACTCATATGTGATAGAGTTCCACGCTGGGTCGGTCTCTGGGCAAAGCCATGTGGATTCCAGAAAACCCGAGGAGGCATAGCCCTCCCCCTGGGGCAGGAACCAGTAGGCGGGACCACCGGGGGAATAGAGTGTTATGTCGGGAACTGAGTCGCCGTCGATGTCCGTGGCGGCGATCCTGGAGGGGTAGCCCCCGGACAGCCTTCCCTCCCGCCAGGCGTTTCCCTGGCCCAGGTTGTACAGATAGGTCAGCTCCCCGCCGTGGCAGGTAACTATATCCTGATCGCCGTCGGTGTTAATGTCATAGAACAGAGGAACTGATGTAAAAGAGGCGATCTGCTGCAGGACCCAGCCGTCTTCGGCCATGTGGCGGTAGATGTACAGGTCCTCGAACATGGAAAAGGCTATCTCATGGTACTCACCGCCATCCAGGTCGGCAACTGCTTTTGTTCCTGTGTAATAGCAGTCACCTATGTATTGACACTGAAAGCCGGAGGCGGTGTTCCAGTATATCCGGGAGGATGGTATCCAGCCTGTTTCTATGAAGACCTCGAGATCCCCATCCCCGTCGCAGTCTTCCAACTGCTTTACATAGGGGGTATGGGGCTGCAGGATGGTTTCCGGAACTCCCGCGGAACAGTTCCACCACACCGCGACATTATCATAGGCCCATTCGGCGGCTACGATGTCCGGATAGCCGTTATTGTCGAGGTCACCGGTTTCCAGTGTAACGGTGTAGTTTTTTTCACCGAGGATCCCGATATCCATCAGCATCCAGTTGTAACCGGAGGACGGGTAATAGAACACCCCCACCTGTGTTTCATCCTCATAGGGGATCGTGTATGCAACGGCAACACCGTAGAACTGACCTTCATAGATCACTTCCCCGAAATCCCAGATGTGTTCCCTGGATGCGATGTGATGCCTTGCCCACTGCTCTCCCGGAACAGCGGGATTCTCAAGCCAGTACAGGCTGTCCCGTGGTGTGTTCAGGCAGACGGCGTCGGTGTATCCGTCGTTGTTGACGTCGGCCCACTTCGAGGTCTCCCCGCACACCACGTTCAGGGTGTCTATCTGGGGATTAACCAGGGCTCCGAGGGTGACCTCACCGGTGATATCGGTGCAGACGGAGTGGGCCCAGTGGTACTGGTCTCCCCATTGAGCCACGGGACCCCCCAGGCCTCCGCCGCCTGACCAGTCAATCTGCACTGACTCTGAAGATAGTGCCCTGAAGGGAACTGCAAAGATCAACAACATAAGTAATGAAGTATTCTTCACATGTACCACCACCCGTCTTACTATAGCGTATGCGGGTCCGTTCAGACAAGGAGAATCCCCGCTCCCTTACGGGAACGGGGATTCCTGCTTTTTATCTTCGGAAGTCTACCAGCGGTAGTGGGCGAAGGCCTTGTTGGCCTCGGCCATTTTGTGGGTGTCTTCCTTCTTCTTCACGCTGGAGCCCTCGTTACGGGCGGCATCCATGAACTCGGCGGCAAGCCTCTCGGTGAGTGTTTTTCCCTTGCGGCCCCTGGAGTAGCCGATTATCCATCTCATTGCCAGGGCATCCCTTTCCTCGGGGCGGACCTCGAGGGGGACCTGGTAGGTCGATCCGCCCACACGGCGGCTCTTGACCTTGAGGGTGGGACGGACGTTGTTCATGGCCTTGTTGAACACGCCAACGGGATCCTGGCCGGTTTTCTCGGCGATTATGTCGAATGCGCCGTAGACTATGGACTCGGCTGTGGACCTCTTGCCCTTGAGCATGATGTTGTTGATGAACTTGGCGATAACGAGGTTGCCGAACCTTACGTCAGGCAGAATTTCTCTTCTCTTCGGTCTGTTTCTTCTCATTTATGGTACCCCGCTACGCTTCCCGTTTTGTTCCGTATTTGGAACGGCTCTGTTTTCTGCCTTCCACTCCGCTGGTGTCTTCTACACCACGGATGATGTGGTAACGAACACCGGGAAGGTCTTTCACTCGGCCGCCCCTTACGAGAACCACGGAGTGCTCGTTGAGGTTGTGGCCCTCTCCCGGAATGTATGCTGTAACCTCGAAACCGTTCCGAAGCCTTACACGGGCCACCTTGCGGAGGGCTGAGTTGGGCTTTTTGGGGGTTGAGGTGTATACGCGGGTACATATGCCCTTTTTCTGAGGGCAGTTCTTGAGGGCGGGAGCCTTCGTTTTCTGTATCTGTCTCTTGCGCCCCTTACGCACCAGCTGATTAATGGTGGGCAATCTTTCTCCTTTCGTGGTCAGCTCGTGCGAGCTGCCGTTTCTCCTGCTGCAGTGAGTGCAACTCTATACATGATTGAACTTTTCGTCAACCTCTGGATCCGGAACCGGTTCCGGAAGCAGGGAGCCGTCCGCCATGGAAATCCTGATACCGCGGTAGTCCCTCGCACCTGTTCCCGCGGGGACGAGGTGCCCCACGATAACGTTCTCCTTCAGGCCAAGCAGTGAATCCAGCTGACCGTTTATGGCAGCATCGGAGAGCACGGCGTTGGTTTCCTGGAAGGACGCGGCGGAGAGGAAACTGCTTGTGGCCAGGGATGCCTTGGTTATACCAAGCAGCATGACATCACTGGACGCGGGCCTTCTGCCCTGGTTCATCATTTCCATGTTCACCTTGTTAAGGGAGAGCCGGCCTATCCTGGCTCCTTCGAGGAACTGGGTGTCCCCGGCGTTCTCAACCCTTGCCTTGCCAAGCATCTGACGGACGACAATACCGATATGCTTGTCATTTATCTTCACGCCCTGGAGGCGGTACACCTCCTGTATCTCGTTGAGGAGGTAGTCCTCCACGCTCTCGGTACCGCGAACCCTGAGGATGTCGTGGGGGTCGAGGGGCCCGTCGGTGAGCTTGTCCCCGGCTTCCACGTGGTCACCCTCCCGGACCCTGATGTGTTTGGTGGCCTGGATCTTGAGGTTTGCCTCCTGGCCCTGGTCGCCGGTGATGGTAACGGTTCTCATTGCCGCCTTGATGGGGCTCAGGGTTACGGTTCCGCTTATCTCGGCAATTGCCGCGGCGTCCACAGGTCTTCTGGCCTCGAAGAGTTCATCCACCCTGGGCAGACCACCGGTGATGTCCCTCTGGAGCCCTGCCCTCTTGGGCATTCTGGCTATGTGGACACCGGTGCCTATGAGCTGGCCGTCCCTCACATGGAGGGTGGCTCCGCTGGGTATGGGGTACACACCCTGGACATGGCTCTTGATGAAGAGCTCAACGGGGTCCTGGCCCTGCTGCTTCTGCCGGCCACGGGCGATGATGTGGCTTCTGAAACCGCCCTTCTGGTAGAAGCTGACGAGAACCAGTATCCTGCCCTGGCTGATGACGTCGCTCAGCCTCAGGATCACCTGTCTGGTTCCGGCGTGGGCCTTGTCGAGGCTGGCCAGGGCCATGATGAAGGGATGCTTCTGGCTGTATTCAAGCAGGGCTTCCATGAACTGGTCTTCCAGCTCTTCGTTCTTCCTGCTGCTGGAGACCGCCAGCTTGCCGGTGATCTCCTTCAGGGCTGTGAATTCCGCCTTGTCTTCCTTGCCCTTCACGGTGAGCTTGCCCAGCTCTTCCACTATCTCGCTGAAGGCGGCATAGCTTCCCGTGCCAACCCTGCGGCAGTCGAGGGTGACGAAGGGGATGAGGGAATCACTCTTGGCGTGATTCAGCACTATGTCGTCGTAGAGGGAGGTGGGACGCAGGGCATTGGTGTCACGGTAGGTGAAAATTATCCTGCCGTTGGAGTTCTCCGCCTCTTCCAGGAGTTCGGTGAAGGTGTGAAGCTCCTCTTCCCGGCGTCTGGGCCTTCCCGAGAGAACCACCATGAACTCCGGAAGGATGAAAACATGGGGATGGAGGGTTCTGCTCCGGTCCTCCACAATTATCATCTGCCTGTGCTGTTCGGTGTCTATCTCCTCCTGAAGGGTTACATCCTCTTCTATATCCACATAGTGCACCGAGCCGGAATGCTCGCTGACTATGGGGTTGCTGAAGGGTTCCGCTATGAAGAGGAGATCTTCCCTCTGTATTTCCTGGTCGTCCAACACGGACATTATGGCGCCGGGGGCCACCTCGTAGGTGGAGAGTATTTCGCCCTCGGTGTCTATGATGTCTATCTGGCCGTTACGGGAAGCGATGACGCTTTCCCCGCCGTCGGAGTCGGTGCCCTTCACCAGGTGTATGTTCCTGAAGCTTACCCTGCCGGAATGCCTGGCTTTGACCTGGTTGTCCTGGGCTTCCCTTGAGGAAACACCACCGGTGTGGAAGGTACGCAGGGTGAGCTGCGTGCCCGGTTCACCGATGGACTGGGCGGCGATTACACCAACTGCCTCTCCCTGGGTGACCATTCTGTTCCTGCTGAGGTCCCAGCCGTAGCACTTGGCGCAGAGGCCCTGCTCGGATTCGCAGGTAAGCACCGAACGGATCTTTACCGATTCGATGGAAAGCGATTCTATGTAGGAAGAAAGCCTGGGGGTTATCTCCGCTCCGGCTTCACAGATAAGCTCATCGGTCACCGGGTCGTAGACATCCTCGGCGGTCACTCTGCCAACGATCCTCTCGCTGAGCTTTTCGATGACCTTCTCCCCCTCTTTCAGGGCTGTGATGTCCCTGCCGCGGATGGTTCCGCAGTCCGGAGAGGTGATTACCACATCCTGACACACATCCACCAGCCTCCTTGTAAGGTAACCGGCGTCGGCGGTCTTCAGGGCGGTGTCGGCGAGGCCCTTTCTGGAACCGTGGGTGGATATGGAATACTCGATCACCGAAAGGCCTTCCTTCAGGGAGCTGATGATGGGGGTTTCGATGGTCTCGCCGATGTCGCCCGAAAGCTTCTTCTTCGGCTTGGCCATGAGACCCCTCATACCGGCGAGCTGCCTGATCTGCTCCACGCTTCCCCTTGCCCCTGAATTGGCCATGAGGAAAATGGGGTTGAACCCGTGGTTGTCGTGGCTCAGCCTCTCCATCATGGAGTTCTTCACGTCTTCGGTGGACTGGGACCAGATGTCGATGATCTTGTTGTATCTGTCGCTTTCGGTCATCTCACCCTTGCGGGCGGCATATTCCACCTCGGCAACGGCGTTGGTGCTCTTCTCTATTATCTCCCTCTTCTCGTCGGGGATGATCATGTCATCCATGCCGACGGTGAGGCCGCTGATGGTGCTGTATCGGAAGCCGAGGTCCTTCAGATTGTCCAGGAAGGTGGCGGTCTGCACCGCTCCCACTTCGTTGAAGCACCTGGAAACCATCTGGTTAAGCCCCTTTTTCCCGAAGATCCTTTCGTGGGATTCCGTTATCCCGTTGGCCATTATGAAGCCCATTTCATCGGGAATGATGGAATTGAAGATCACCTGGCCCGGGGTGGTGTAGTCCTTCCAGTATTTGGGGATGCGGCGTTCACCCTTGGAGTTGATCTCAACTATCCTGTTGATTCCGCGGATCTTTATACGGGAATGGAGGTTGACCTTGCCGGCATCCAGGGCGCCTATGACCTCCTCCTTCGAGGAGAAGATCATTCCCTCGCCCTTATCACCGGCCAGGGGCTTGGTTATGTAGTAGGCGCCTATAACCACATCGTGGCTGGGGGAGGCAACCGGTTCGCCGCTGGAGGGCTTGAGTATGTTCCGGCTTCCCAGCATGAGAACCCTGGCCTCGATCTGGGCTTCGGCGGAGAGGGGCAGGTGAACCGCCATCTGGTCGCCGTCGAAGTCGGCATTGAAGGCGGCGCAGGTAAGGGGGTGAAGCCTGATGGCAAGCCCCTCCACCAGCACCGGTTCGAAGGCCTGTATTCCCAGCCTGTGGAGCGTGGGCGCCCGGTTGAGCATGACCGGATGGTTGGCGATGACCTCTTCAAGTATCGCCCAGACGATCTCTTCCCTCTCCTCGACCTGCTTCTGGGCCATCTTGACCTTGTCGCCGGTTATCCGGGCCAGCCTTGCGACCACGAAGGGCTTGAACAGCTCCAGGGCCATGGTCTTGGGAAGACCGCACTGATACATCTTCAGTTCCGGTCCCACCACGATCACCGAACGGCCGGAGTAGTCCACGCGTTTTCCCAGGAGGTTCTGACGGAACCTTCCCCTCTTGCCCTTGAGGAGGTCGGAGAGGCTTCTCAGCGGCCGCATACCGGCGCCCTTGACGGGCTTCCTCCTGCTGCCGTTGTCGAGAACGGCGTCAACCGCCTCCTGGAGCATCCTTTTCTCGTTCCTGAGGATGACATCCGGTGCCTGGAGGTCAAGAAGACGCAACAGCCTGTTGTTCCTGTTGATGACCCTGCGGTAGAGGTCGTTCAGATCGCTGGAGGCGAACCTTCCTCCCTCGAGGGGAACCAGGGGCCTGAGGTCCGGGGGAAGCACGGGGAGGACCCTGAGGATCATCCATTCCGGCTTGTTGTCGTTCTTCGAGTTCTCGAAGGCAACGACCTCCTTCAGCCGCTTCAGGTTCTTCTGTCTTCTGCTCTGGGTGGTCTCGTTGGCGATGCTGGTCCGCAGTGTGGCTGCAAGCTCGTCGAGGTCGATCTCCTCGAGAAGCTTCGAGATGGCCTCGGCTCCCATGCCCACGGTGAAGGCGTCGTCGCCGTAGGTTTCCCTGGCGGCGTAGTAATCCTCGTCGTCGAGGACCTTGCCGGGCTTAAGGGACGGGTGCTCGCTGGTTATCACTATGTATGATTCATAGTAGAGAACCCGCTCGAGGTTAAGATTCGTTATGTCAAGAAGCTTGTTGATCTTCCTGCTCTTGAAGTACCAGATGTGGGAAACGGGAACCGCCAGTTCAATGTGGCCCATACGGCTTCTTCTTACCCTGGAATGGGTCACCTCAACGCCGCATCTGTCGCACTTCACCCCCCTGTAGCGGGGCTTCTTGTACCTGCCGCAGCTGCACTCCCAGTCCTTCACCGGCCCGAAGATCTTTTCACAGAAAAGACCGTCGGGTTCAGGCTTGTAGCTTCTGTAGTTTATGGTCTCAGCCTTGGTTACCTCTCCGTAGGACCATTCCTTGATGGTCTCCGGGGAGGCGAGGCTTATCCTTATTCCTGAAAAGTCTGCGGGAAATGTGTTCGCGTCCCTCAGCGAATGGGAATCAAGCATTACCGCCCTCCCTCTCATCGTTCATTTCCAGCTCCACATCAAGGGCAAGGCTGCGCATTTCGCTGAGGAGAACGTTGAAGGCCTCGGGTGTTCCCCGGGTCTCGACGTTCCTGCCGTGAACGATTGCCTTGTAGGCCTCGGTTCGTCCGTCGACATCGTCGCTCTTGATGGTAAGCATTTCCTGGAGACAGTGGGATGCGCCATAGGCCTCAAGGGCCCAGACCTCCATCTCTCCAAGCCTCTGGCCGCCGTTCTGAGCCTTGCCGCCCAGGGGCTGCTGGGTAACCATGGCGTATGGTCCGGTGGACCTTGCGTGGATCTTGTCCTCGATCTGATGTGCAAGCTTGAGCATGTACATCTTGCCCACTGTCACCCTCTGGTGGAAGGGTTCACCGGTCCTGCCGTCGTAGAGGACCGTCTTTCCGTCACGGGCATGGCCCGCCTCTTCGAGGAGGTCCGCTATCTTGTCGTTCTCTATGCTGTCGAAAACCGGGGTGATGGCGTTTATACCGAGATCGGTGGCTGCCATGCCCAGGTTGGTTTCCATTATCTGTCCCACGTTCATTCGGCTGGGAACGCCCAGGGGGTTCAGGCAGATATCCACCGGAGTGCCGTCGGGGAGGTAGGGCATGTCCTCTTCGGGTACGATTATGCTCACCACGCCCTTGTTCCCGTGTCTTCCCGCCATTTTGTCGCCGATGCGGAGCTTCCGTCTTTTAGCAACATAGACCTTCACGAGCTTGATCACACCGGGCTTGAGTTCATCGCCCCTGTGCAGCTTGTCCTCCTGGTCCTGGTAGTAGTCGTTGAGCTCCTTCAGCTTGTTCTCGGCGCTGCGCAGTATGCGCCTGGCCCTGTCGTCCACCACAAGGTCCTCAACGAGCTGGCGGTTGAAGTCGAGGTCGGTGAAATCCACCTTCTTGAGGAAGGTTGTGGTGATCTTCCTGCCCTCGGGGATGAGCTGCTCTCCGGTGAGGCTGTCGATGAGGGAGGCGGCCTTTTCTCCGGCAAGGACCTTTCTCAGCATATTGTCGCGGTGGTCGAAGAGCCTGTTCTCGGCGTCTTCCCTCTCTTCGCGGAGGGCGTCTATCCTGGATTCTATCTCCCTGCGGCCCCTTTCGGTATCGTCCTTGCGGGAGTAGACCTTGACATCCACCACTATTCCGGACATCCCCACTGGAGCTTTAAGGGAGGTATCCTTGACATCGCTGGCCCTCTTGCCGAAGATGGCCCTGATGAGCCTTTCCTCGGGGGAGAGATCCTGCTCGCCCTTGGGGCTCACCTTGCCCACAAGTATGTCCCCTGCCCGGATCCTGGAACCCACACGGACAATACCGCTGTCATCGAGGTTGCGCATTGCCTCGTGCTTTTCCGTGGAGTTGGGCAGGTCCCTGGTGAGTTCCTCGGGACCCAGTTTGGTTTCCCTGAACTGTGTTTCGAACTCAACTATGTGAACCGACGTGAAGGTGTCGTCCTTCACCACTCTTTCGCTGACCACTATGGCGTCCTCGAAGTTGTAGCCGTTCCAGGG